>JAEEGL012768383.1_pt1 | contig 13072 bp, 12 predicted proteins | sample 9134231 | NCBI WGS metagenome assembly JAEEGL01 (sample SAMN16246548, study PRJNA631951) | gut metagenome | biome: gut microbiome; feature: rumen; material: fiber-attached | host: Bos | place: Iran: Karaj | collected 2018-10 | reverse complement strand
CCTGAACAATTTCCGATACTGAGATTTTATCCAGTGTTTTTTCTTCAGCAAGTTCTTTCAAAGTTATTGCAAGAACTTCTTTCGCAGTCTTTCTCTTCATTATTTCACACCTTGCCTGATGTCGCTACGCAGCGCTTGATCGGTATTCCCTCATCAGCGAACTTCTGCTCGAACTCGGTCCTGACATTAGCTTCATTGTATTCACTGTTGTGAAGATCTCTTGTTACTTCCGACAATTCAAAACCGCATTCTTTAAACTCGGTTAAAGAGAAATCAAACAGCATCGTGTTGTCAGTCTTAAAACGGATCTCTCCCTTCGGCTTCATTATCTTCTCATAGACCTTAAGGAAGTCTCTGTAGGTAAGTCTTCTCTTGGGCTTCTTCTTACGCGTCCACGGATCGGAGAAATTGAGATAGATCCTGTCAACCTCATTCTCCTCAAAGTAATCAATAAGATTCTTGGCATCTGCATTGACGAAGAAAAGGTTCTTTATCTCCATTTCCTTCGCTTTCTCGATAGCCGCGAGGATAACTGACGACTCTCTCTCGAGAGCTATATAAAGTGCGTCCGGATTTGCCAGAGCCGTCTCGGTACAGAACTTACCCTTACCGCATCCTATCTCAAGATAAAGCTTTGAAGTTTCAGGAAAACCGCACACCTCTCTCCACTTGCCTTTATTAGTCGCCGGTAAAGCAAACCACAATCCGGCACATCTCTCCATACGTTCGGGAATATGTCTCTTGGTGCGAAGTCGTGTCATGTGTTCTCTTTTTTCTCCTGTAAAAGTTCGCAGATACGCACGGATTCCATCGCGTCAGCAGCGTAGTAATCGCCGCCGATCTTCTTTACGACATCATCGGTAACAACCGCACCGCCGCAGAAGACCGGAACCGTAATGCCCCTGTCCTTCATTTCCTTTATCGTGTTCTCCATCGACACCACGGTAGTAGTCATGAGGGCCGAGAGGCCGACACCTATGGGCTTATACTTTTCGCAGGCCTCGCAGACAACCTCGGGAGGAACATCCTTGCCTAAGTCGATGACCTCGAAACCGTAACTTTGGAGCACGACCTTGACGATGTTCTTGCCGATATCGTGAACGTCGTTCTGCACCGTCGCAATGATAACGGGACCCTTGGAGGAGCCGCCGTCAGAGGACACAAGCTTATCCTTTATCTCATCGAAAACGAGCTTGCTGGTCTCGGCCGACACCATAAGCTGCGGCAGGAAAATGATTCCCTTATCGTAATCTCTTCCGACCTTATCAAGGGCGGGGATCAAGTGATCAGATACAATGCTTAAGGGCTCCTCATCTCCCATGCCCTTTATCGCATCGACTGCCTGATGCTTCTGACCCTTTACGATTGCCTTGAACAAAGCTGACTTTCCTTCCATCTCGGGATCGGCACCGCCTGCTTTATCCCCAGCCTGTGTAGCCTGGACTGCACCCGGCTTGGCAACAACATCATTAGTGTGACGGACAATATAATCCTCAGCGTTCTCATCGGATGCATTAAGAACCTCGAATGCATCTATCGCACCCATCAGTTCCTTATCCATCGGATTTAAGATAGGAAGCTTAAGTCCCGCATACATAGCCATTACAAGGAATGTGCGGTTGATCAAAGGCCTGTTGGGAAGACCGAACGAGACATTCGACAAGCCAAGGCAGGTCGCGCATCCCAACCGCTCAGTTACATATCCTACGCACTTTACGGTCTCGATTACTTCCTTTTGCTGCGCACTTGCAGTAAGAACCAGAGAGTCAATAACAATTCTTTTCTTGGAGATGCCGTACTTAGAAGCCTCGTTAACGATCTTCTGTGCAATCTCAAATCTTTGTTCAGCCGTAGGGGGAATACCATCCTCATCGATACAAAGACCAAGTACGGTTCCTCCGTATTTCTTTACTATCGGGAATACCGCATCCATGACCTCCTGCTTTCCGTTAACGGAATTGATAAGAGGAAGTCCGTTATAGATACGGCAGGCTTTCTCGAGAGTCTCGGGATTGGAGCTGTCGATCTGCAAAGGAAGATCTATTACTTCCTGAAGATTCGTGATGAGCTCGGTCATTACCGCCGTCTCATCGATGCCCGGCACACCGACATTAACGTCGAGAACATCGGCACCGGCTTCAACCTGCGCGATACCCTCATCGACAATGTCGTAGAGTCTTCCCTCCTGCAAAGCAAGCTTCATCTTTTTCTTGCCTGTAGGATTAAGTCTCTCGCCGCATCTCAATACTCTGTTCTTAAATTCCACGAGCGTAGTCGTACCGCACACTCTTGTGACTTCAGGCGCAGGGTTGAAATTAACTTCAAGATCCCCGGTCTTCTCACAGGAAAGTCTTATGTGCTCGGGGGTAGTTCCGCAGCATCCGCCGAATCCGGATATACCCGCTATGGCAAATTTTCGAATGTAATCAGAGAACTCATCAGCGGCGACATCGTAGTAAGTCTCACCGTTTCTGAACTTCGGAAGGCCCGCATTAGGCTGAACCATCATGGGGATTCTCGCGCACTTTAACATGCGCATGATAACAGGCTCGAGCTCCTTAGGACCTAACGAGCAGTTAACCGCAACAAGATCGGCTCCAAGGCCTTCGATAAGAGCAACCGCCTGTTCGGGAGAAGCTCCCGTCAGCATGTTCCCGTTCTCCTGGAAAGTTACTGAACAAAACAGAGGCTTGTCCGTGTTCTCCTTGATGGCGAGCATCGCCGCCTTGACTTCGTGAAGATCGGTCATCGTTTCGATGATAAATCCGTCAACGAGGTCTCTTGCAAGAAGCACCTGCTCTTTGAAAGTATCTACCGCATCCTCGAAGTCTAAGTCGCCTAACGGCTTAAGAAGTTTTCCGGTCGGGGCCATATCATAGAACACGTATACATCTTTACCGGACTCATCCACGGCCTCACGGGCATTCTTGCATGCAGCTTCAATCTGTGCCTTCAGCTCATCCGCGTCCTTTATATGGAATCTGTCCGCGCCGAAAGTATTGGTTACGATAACATTCGAACCTGCTTCGATATAGTCCCTGTGAATCGCCTTAACGAGGTCAGCGCGGTCAATATTGATCTCACCGCTGTTCGTTCCGGCGGGAACGCCCCTGGCCTGAAGCTGGGAGCCGAACCCGCCGTCAAAAACGATAAACTTCTTTCCTAATAATTCTCTGATGTCAGTCTTTGCCATAAGAATTCTCTATGCGTCTTAATTAAAGATCAATAGATGCTATGTTAAGAAGTGAATTTCCGGACTGTGAAACGTTAATGAATACGAACTTCCACTGACCGCCGTCGCATGTCAGGATGCAGTAATTCATACCGTTAACAACCTGTGTTGCGAGAACAGCCTCAGCCTCAGAGTTGAGCTGACCTTCAGTAACCTCAAGGTAAGCCTCGTTTACATCAGCGGGAACAGAGATATCTTCTGTGAGTTCCCATCCTCCGAGAACGGGCTCATCCATGTTGTCACCCCAGATTGCAGTCTCACTTGTGGAAGAAGCGCCGAAGTCAGGAACCTTGATGTCTTCAATCGTTACGCTGTCGCCTACATCCTGTACCGTTACAATAGCCCAGAAAGGTGTTGCATCGGGAACTACGATGTTAGAGCTGCAAAGGAAGCTGCTTCCGAGCGGGTTTGACTCAGGTGTGCCGAGGAACAGAACAGGCTCATAGTTTGCACCTGTAAAGCCCTGCATAGCAGTTGCGAAAAGATTCTGCATATCATCCGTTACTTCGCAGTCAGCTGCCTCACGTGCCTGTGCTGCAGCGCTCTCAACGGCAGTTGTGTCTGAAGCTGCTGCAGAACTCTCTGCAGGTGTTGAACCGCCGCAAGCACTCATAAGTGCTGCGCCCATTGAAACTGCCAAAACTGTTGAAATAAACTTCTTCATTTTGAAAAACTCCTTTTCGTTTTAATTGCTAATGAATCCGATTATGCCTGTCATAGACTTAAACGGATGCATAAGATATCCATCATCGAGAGTGATTCCAATTCTCCTCACATCGGGCACATTCTCGAAGATACTCTGTTGAACGCTTAACGGCACATCGCCGTAACCGGGTGCGAATCTGAAAGACTGACCTTTAAGGCCGAGCCTTTGCTGATACTCATTCGTGACTTCTTCTATATAAGCATTCGCTGCCGCGTCTATAAGTATCATCCTTGAAGGGTCAGATTCCTTAAGTTTATCTATCCTGTTATCCACTGCCGAACCCAAAGTGGAGACCAAGACAGCGACGCTGTCCGAGTTATTCTTCCTGAACAATTCAGACAGCGATGAATAGTTGATATCTATAGGACAATCGTCCAAAGGGAAATAACGGAAGGCAAATGCGGGACGGGCTATCGACTTTACTTCACCGATCGCCTTTCTTACCATCCCGATCTGCTCTTCATCAGGTTCATTCTTAAAATTCAGATACGAGAGAGTTCTTTTCTCGAGTACTGTCAGATCTGAATTCAAATCATCTTCTCCGTAAGCTTAACACCTCCGATGATATGGAAATGCAGATGATTTACAGTCTGACCTCCATCCTCGCCGCAGTTGTTAATTACTCTGAAACCGTTGCCGAGTCCTTCTGCTTCTGCCACCTTGGCTATAGCCTTGGAACAAGCATGAAGATACTCTGCGCCGTCCTCCTTGGAAGAAATATCAATGATGTTGTCGAAGTGCTTCTTCGGTACTACGAGAACATGTGTGGGCGCTACGGGATTAATATCCCTGAAGCACAGAACCTTATCATCCTCATAAACCTTTGTTGAAGGGATCTTACCTTCCACGATGTCACAGAATAAGCACATATTATCCTCCAATATGAGTGCGGAGTGCATTCTCAACCGCCTTCAATGCATCAGCGATCCTGGAAGCATCCTTACCGCCTGCCTGAGCCATGTCAGGTCTTCCGCCGCCACCGCCGCCGCAGATCTTAGCAGCCTCGCGGATGATGTTACCACAGTGAGCACCCTTTGAGACAGCGTCCTTGGTAGCCATAGCCGTGAACAGAACCTTGTCGCCTGCAGCACTTGCGAGGAATACCACACCGGATCCGATATTGTCTCTAATCTTATCAGCCGTATCACGGAGTGCAGGTGCATCCTCTGCATCACACTCACTGATTACAACCTTAAGACCTGAGATCTCGATCGCCTTGGAAACTGCCTCGTCAGCAAAGTTTCCTGCCTGAGCCTTCTTCATCTCAGAGATCTCCTTGTTAGCTGCCTTGATCTCAGCAAGAACAGACTTGCTCTTCTCTGCAATCTGATCGTGGTTAACCTTAAGAACTGAAGCTGTCTCGTTAATGAGGGCTCTGTCGGCCTTGCTCATCTCGTAACACTTGGCACCGGTAACTGCCTCGATTCTTCTTGTGCCGGCAGCGATACCTGTCTCGGAAACGATCCTGAACTGACCTGCCTGTGATGTTGACTTAAGATGAGTACCACCGCAGAACTCAAGGTCAAATGCATTCTCGAAAGGACCAACGGAAACAACTCTTACGCGCTCGCCGTACTTCTCACCGAAGATAGCGATAGCTCCGACCTTCTTAGCCTCCTCGAGACTCATCTCCTTGGTGATGACAGGAAGATCCTGCAAAATTACGTCGTTGACGATAGCCTCGATCTTATCTACTTCCTCTGCGCTCAAAGCCTGGAAGTGTGTGAAGTCAAATCTTAATCTGTCCTGACCTACGAATGAACCCGCCTGCTCGACGTGGGTTCCGAGAACCTGTCTTAAAGCGGACAAGAGCATGTGTGTAGCAGTGTGGTTTCTTGCGATCGAGAGTCTTGCCTTGGAGTCGACTTTAACTGTTACGGCTGCACCCTTCTTGATGCCGCCTTCAACGATCTCGACAGTATGCAGATACTTGCCGGAATTCTCCTTATCCACAGACTTGATAACAGCCTTGAAGCCGTCGCCTTCGATAACACCGTCATCGTGGATCTGACCACCCATAGTGGCATAAGCTGTTGTCTTGTCGAGAATGAGGATAACCTCATCACCTGAGAATGCCTCATCCTCACTGTGAAGTTCGCCCTCCTCGTCTTTCTTAACGATATGAAGAACCTTGGCATCGCAGTCAAGTGACTCGTATCCCAAGTATTCTGTTTCAGCTGCATCGTCAGTTACTTCCTTGGGAAGAGCATTGCCGCCCCATGCTGTACTTACGAGGGCCTTGGTCGCTGCTCTTGCTGTCTCCTTCTGCTTCTTCATAGAAGCCTTGAAGCCTTCCTCATCCACATCGAGACCTGCGTCCTTTGCAATCTCCTTGGTAAGATCCAACGGGAATCCGTATGTGTCGTGAAGCTTGAATGCATCCTCGCCTGCAAGAGTTGTCTTGCCGCTCTTCTTTGCCTCGTCGATCATGCCGTTCAAGATCTCAGTACCGGAAGCAACTGTTCTGTGGAAAGCCTCTTCCTCCTGAGCGATTATCTTCATGATGTAATCGTGTCTTGTGAGAAGGTCGGGATATGCATCCTTGTTCTGGTCGATAACGACTTCTGCGATATCTGTTAAGAAGAGCTTTTCGATACCGAGCAAGCGGCCGAATCTTGCGGCTCTTCTCATAAGTCTTCTTAATACGTAGCCTCTTCCCTCGTTGCTCGGGAGAACGCCGTCGGAGATCATCATGGTGGAAGATCTCATGTGGTCTGTGATAACTCTGATGGCAACGTCGTCATCGTGGTTAGCATTATATGTCTTGCCTGCTATCGTGCAGACAGTATCGAGTATCTTTCTTACAGTGTCTACCTCGAAGAGGTTATCTACACCCTGCATGACGCAAGCAACACGCTCAAGTCCCGCACCGGTATCAATATTCTTCTGCTTCAAAGGAAGATAGGAGCCATCCTCCTGTCGGTCGAACTGGGAGAAAACGAGGTTCCAGATCTCGACGAATCTGTCGCACTCACATCCGGGCTTACAGTCGGGCTTTCCGCAGCCATGCTCAACACCTCTGTCAAAGTAGATCTCGGAGCAGGGGCCGCAAGGACCTGTACCATGCTCCCAGAAGTTATCTTCCTTACCAAGTCTTACTATTCTTTCTTCGGGAACACCGATCTTATCTCTCCAGATTGCATATGCCTCATCGTCCTCGAGGAAGACCGAGGGATAGAGCTTCTCGGGTTCGATCTGAAGATTCTGGGTCAAAAACTCCCACGCCCACGGAATAACCTCATCTTTAAAGTAATCACCGAAAGAGAAGTTTCCGAGCATCTCGAAGTATGTACCGTGTCTTGAAGTGTGACCTACATTCTCGATATCGGGAGTACGGATACACTTCTGGCATGTAGTAACTCTCTTTCGGGGAGGTGTCTCGGCACCAGTAAAGTAGGGCTTCATAGGTGTCATACCCGCATTGATAAGAAGGATCGAAGGATCATTCTTCGGAACAAGAGAGAATGAAGGCAGTCTCAAATGTCCCTTTGACTCAAAAAACGAAAGATATCTTTCTCTAATCTCATTTAAACCGAGAGGTTCCATGTGCGTTATCTCCTTAATTTTTAAACCAATGAATTATAAAACGAATACACCCTCAATGCAATTAATATATATTATTTATTAAGGGAGTTCATTGCCTTTGTCAGATACTGTTCATACATATCTATGACTTCCTGATCTTCTATCGTGATCTTTATTCCATCATATAAGCTTAATCTGAACAATATGTTGAAGAATGGGGGAACCAGTGATGCGGTCACAAGGAATTTGATCCTTCCGTTGTTAAGTTCATCGCTTATGATCCTGACCTTCACATCCTCTGCAAGACCTGAGAACGCTTTCAGAAGTTCTTTGGTGTTATCACTCTCAAGTGTGATCGTGAAATCTTTGCTGGCAGAAGAAGCGAAAGCATCTACAGAATCTTTAAGGTACTTGTTAAGGATCTTGTCCTTATCCTTTCCGAATCCAATATAGCCCTTCTGGCCTAACAGCTTAAACTCCTTCATCCTGTCGATTCTGTAACGCTTAATGGCGGCCTTAGGATCAGTACCGTTATCGACTGCATCGTTATCGACAGCGATTACGTAGTAATGAGAATTCTCGAAGTCCAAAGCAATTGGAGAGACCTTACGTTCCGAGTCGCCCCTTATTCCGCCGGCAACGATATATCCGTACTTAAAGCCCAGTACATAGCCTTCATCGATAGCAGTTCTTATCGTGTTAAGTGATGAGGTTGAAGATATTCTCTGAACTTTCCTGTCATCGTGAGGAACGACCGAATTATAGTCTTTCTTAAAGTAATTCGGGTACATCTTCTTTATCTTCCCGCACAGACCACTGTCGATAAAGTCGGTAGCATTAATGGCATCCACTATAAGTCTTGCCTCATCAAGGGTGAGCTCATTTTTGATCTCTCCCCTTAAGTATTTTCTGCTTTCGAGAGTGATCCAGTCAGTGCCGGTATCCACCATATCAACACTTCTTGCAAACTCATTGAGTCTGTTTATATCGGCATATACCGACTTGCGTTCGAAGTCATTTCCCGTCTTCTCACTCAAGTATGACAGTATCTCGCCCATAGTGCGTCCCGTCTCACTCGGGTCAGCACCCAATTGGTCAAAGTAGTAGTACAGATACAAAAGTTTGAGTTTGGACTTTTCAGTATTAGCCATATAAACACCTCTCTAATGATTAGTACAATTATTAGTACACCACAACAAAGAGGTATTGGCAACATTCAAACTACATAAATCTATCTGAATGAAGTTCAATTCTGATAAAGACTGATTATCTTAGTCTTCATCATCATCCAAATCCGTAAATATATCGTCAGTACTATAAAGCTCTATAGGTGGATTCCGCCACATGTTAAGATCCACCATTACATATGTACCAAAGTTTTCTACCTCAAGAGTAATCGTATTTTTGGTTGTGTTTATCACAGCCTGCTCCTGGGTTATATAAAACATCGAACCCTCCTCATCGTACCAAAGAACACCCAAGTCCTCTTCGGCTGCATCTCCAAGCTTAGTATCGTCGTAGTGAAGCACTATTGTTGCCGAATCGAAGTCTTCTTCACATTCAAAATTGATAGGGCTTCCCAGTCGCCCATATACATCAGTTGAATAGACATCGATGTCATAGTAATCGTGAATATCAACTTCTCTGTTAATATCCCCTGTAATGTCCATGGTTACATCAACCTGAGTTATCGCAGGATCTTCGGTATTGTTTATAACTTCGGTTATAGACTGATCTACCTGGGAATAAGATGGATCAGGAAACTCAACATCAGCAGATGTTCCCATGTGCGCGGATTTATCAGACCATCTGGTAGATATGACCGCCGTCTCATCATTAGAGATAGTATCAGATGTCTTATGCTTATCAGGCTTATTGATTTGTTTGGCAATCACGGTTCCGAGAAAACCTGTCAAAATAACAAACGGCAACAAAGCGGTTATAAATAATCTTTTCATAATTGAACCATCCTAATTAAGCGTCGCGTAAGGCGCCTAATTAGGATGACATTCGTACTTTTTGAATTTGAGGGAAAACTGCGGTAAGGGGGTAAACAGTTTGTGAACTATGGAGAGATTCACGGTGTACCAAATTCGTACCTAAATTGCCCGATTTTGGTGCGAAAAAGTGCACAAACGGTAGAACGGCAACGCGTTCGACTCGTTGGACAGAAACGTGGACAGTTTTTATAATTGTCCACAAAATTGTCCACAGCGGCCTTATATGGACAGAAGTGTGGACAGTTTTGAAAAAAGTCCACCAAACTGTCCACAATTGCACTAGTCAAGCAAAAGTAGACACATAAACAAGAAATCTATACCCTTAATCAGAACTGTAGATAGTTTTGTACTCTTGGGGAGTCAGATAGTTCAAAGAGTAGGCAGGTCTTCTCTCATTAAAGAACACGATGTAGTCATCAACCTCTTTCTTCACATCGTCTCCGTTGATGTGGAAGTCTAACCTCATTTCTTCCTTGATCCATCCGTTAATGGACTCCATTGCTGCATTGTCAGTAGGAGTGCCAGCTCTGGACATTGAACGGGTGATGTTATACAGGGGAAGCAATTCGTTGAACTCCTTGGAGGAGTAGACAGAACCTTGATCCGTGTGAAGTACCATATTCAGTTCAGGATGTTTATTCTTAAGCTCTATAAGCGTATGCAGGCCGTTAAGATATGTCATCCTGTCGCCCCTTCTGGCTGATAACTCGTGGGCAACTATCTCGTTGTTCCATAGATCCATATAAAGTGTCAGTTCGTAATATGTTCCATTCGCTCTGAATGCCGTCATATCGCTAACTACACACTGTAACGGTCCATTTACCATAATCCCTGTCATGAGAAGATTTGGGAATACTCTGTCCGGCATACCTGCTTTCTTATAACGATAATGTTTTGCTTCGCTGACTATTCCAGCGAATTTGCAGCATCTGTGAGCTCTCTGATCAGACATCACAAGTCCTTCGTCCAAACGGATCTTGGCATTAAGCCATCTGTAGCCGTGAGAAGGATACTTCTCGTGGTATTCCTTGAAGATCTGAACATCCTGGATAAAGGATCTCATCTTGGCAGAAGGGTTCTCCAAACGGTTCTTCCATTTATAGAAACCACTTCTGTTTACATTCAATACAGTACAGAGTTTCATTACCGGGAACTCTCCGGAGAGTTCCAAAACTATTTCGAATTCTTGTTGTTTAAAGGAATGAATTCCTTGTTTGCACCATCTCCTCTCACTTCGTATCCTTTTTTTGCTCTCAACTCATTAGCCTTGGCCAATATAAGTGCGTCAATGAGTTCGTCTCGTGTCATACTTTCATAAGCTGCCCGTTCGTTGCTTAGAACTTTGTTGGGCGCCTGAGATTTCGATCGGGGCTCCCTCGCCCCAATCGAAATCTCATATTGATAAACACAATCTTTAATAACTCTATAAGGTAAGTTGTATTCCTTTTCTGCTTCCTTACGGGTTATTTCACCGTTGCAGATTCTTTTTCCTATGGCTATTTTTTCTTCTCTTGTGGCTAACAATTTACACCTCCGTAGACTAAATCATGAATAGTGTCCTTTTATCTAATTAAGGTGTATACGATAATTTGTCCCGTGTCTACTTTTACGTTACCACTTCAATTTTGGTACGAAAAAGTGTACAAACGGTGGAATGTGCACTTTTTCGTACCATATATGCTTGTTTTCGTGTACAAAATCGGCACGTTTGTCGATACCGGTTGTATGTAGCGGAGAAATTGCAGCTATCATAAGTCACTCGATTATAATCTCTGCACACTCCACAACTTAATCATGGAATCAACCCAAAACGATTTCCGTCATCTCATCACATGTGGGAAGGCCTAATTCTTCGCAGCGATCCAGATATCGGTTGTACCTTTCCACATATAGGTCGCCATCCGGCATATAATAACTCAGATAGTAAGAAATAACATAATTATCAACATAATAATATGCACCAAAATTTAACGAATTCTGACACGATCTATCAAAAACAAAGAAATAGCCATCTTCTACAGAACTCATATTGTGTATTTCATTGTTATTCATTCTACACTCAAAATAATTTCTATAAGACACTTCTGCCCAATACTCATTCTCATACTCATAGATTGAAATATGATCAATAGATAAGCATCGAACAATATGGTATTCATACTCCTCAGGTTCATCAAACATCTGAATAGGTTCACCATTGAAATCGTAAGTCCACCTCATGCGTTGCCAATCTTCTAAGTATGGGGGGTAATCTGGAATATAGATAAAACCATCTACATGGTAAGAAGTATAATCCGCGAGATCGCTTTCCATCTCTTCCGGATCTATGGCCCACATCTCCATATAACGGGTTAACAACTCGTCGAAGTCTAAGGATATATCGAGCATCCCAACTGAATATTCTGGTAACTGAGTGGGTTCCTCTTCACTCATTGTAGTTGAACACTCGACAGTTTCAACAGCCGAATTGTTAACAATTTCTTCAGCGGTCGTCGATTCAACGACGCTTTGATTGTTCGTACACGAACAGAGCGAAAACAACAATACGAAAGTAACTATCAATTGGATATTATTCTTCATAATAGGCCTCAATCTATTATAGGATCGTGATAAGAATCGTTCCATACTCCATATCTTAATCATGGAATTAACCCAAAACGATTTCCGTCATCTCATCACATGTGGGAAGGCCTAATTCTTCGCAGCGATCCAGATATCTGTTGTAGTTATCCGGATCAATGTGGTTGAAACAGTAAGAAACCGCATAGTTATCAACATAATAATATGCATATGCCCATATACTGTCAGAATTCTGCCATTCAAAGCCAAAATAATAGCCGTCTTCAGCAGAACTTATGTTGTGTATTTCGTTGTTATTCATGTATCTTTCAATTCGATTTCTAAACCAAACTTCTGCCCAATATTCATCCTCAAAATCATAGATTCTGAAATCATGAATGCATACAAATCGAACAATATGGTATTCATACTCCTCAGGTTCATCAAACATCTGAATAGGTTCACCATTGAAATCGTAAGTCCACCTCATGCGTTGCCAATCTTCCAAGTATGAGGGGTAATCTGCAGTATAAAAAAAATCATTATCTGTAGAATAAAGCGCACTCTCCTCGATATGAGAATAAAAAGAACTATCTGCTAGACAACTTTCCATCTCTTCCGGATCTATGTCGTACATCTCCATATAACGGGTTAACAACTCGTCGAAGTTTAAGGATATATCGAGCATCCCAACTGAATAATCTGGTAACTGAGTGGGTTCCTCTTCACTCGTTGTAGTTGAACACTCGACAGTTTCAACATCCGAACTGCTAACAGATTCTTCAGCGGTCGTCGATTCAACGACACTTTGATTGTTCGTACATGAACAGAGCGAAAACAACAATACGAAAGTAACTATTAACTGGAGATTATTCTTCATAATAAACATACTCCACAACTTAATAATGAAATCAACCCAAAACGATTTCCGTCATCTCATCACATGTGGGAAGGCCGAATTCTTCACACCACTCCAGATACCGTTCGTAACTGTCAACAGTAAAGACTCCTTCCTCTTGACCCAGAACAAAATCATACCAAATTACGCAT
>JAEEGL012680931.1_pt1 | contig 13072 bp, 8 predicted proteins | sample 9134231 | NCBI WGS metagenome assembly JAEEGL01 (sample SAMN16246548, study PRJNA631951) | gut metagenome | biome: gut microbiome; feature: rumen; material: fiber-attached | host: Bos | place: Iran: Karaj | collected 2018-10 | reverse complement strand
TAAATCAGAAATGCCTATTTATCGGCAATGCGGATACATGATTTGTCGCTTTTCAACTTTTAGCGGACAGCAATAGTTTGAAATAATAATAGTCAGTCAAATCCGTTTAATCTGCGAAATCCGTGTTCTTTATTTTGACACATCCCCTTTCGTCTAACAAATCTAACAAGTCTAACAAGCGATTTTGAGACATATAGGAAGCCCCCACAAACGCGGGGTTTTCTTGTTTCAATGATGTTTGCCGTGTTCGGCAATACCTCCGTCGCAAATGCGGATTGCATTTGCTCCCCTCAGGGCGGCCACAGTGACATTCAGTCACTATGACGATTCACCCTTCGCCCCCAAAGGGGCGGCGGCAATGAGTTCTCCCCCTTACGGGGGAGTTAGAGGGGGTCTGCTAGAGGGGGCCTTAGTAGATTACCTTGCGGCCACCACGGATGTAAATGCCCTTTGGCAATTTGCGATTTTCCATTTTGCGACCACTGAGGTCATAGACCTCCTCATTTTTCATTTTTAATTCTTCATTTTTCATTTCCCTGATTCCGTCGCCATTGAAGTAGTGGTAGCAGATGTTGGAGCGGTGTTCCTCACCGCCGCCGCGATAGATGGTCTGCACACCAAAGCGGTCGAAACCCGTCTCGTAGAGGTAGATAGCGTATGCCTTCTCGTAGATGTTGGAGCGGCTGAAGGCTTCGCTCTGTGCCGTCGTGGTGAAGAGATAAGGTACCTCGTCGATGGGTTCTGAGAGATATCGGTATTCGTCGGGATAGAGGGTGAAAGGCTCGTCATCGTCGAAATAGAGCTGGTAGCTGACCTTGGCGGGGTCGAGGAAGCGGCCTTCGGTATCCTTCAGCGGCACGTTAAGCATAACGATGTTGAAGCCCGTCATCTCGAAATACATGTCGATGAAGCCGGAGATTGAGGGGTCGGCAGGTGTGGCTGGCTGTTCTACAAATGGCCGGAACAAGGGTGAGTGGAACTTCTCGGCACGGTCGATAGTCTCGTCGGAATTGTTGACAAGCAAGACCTGATTCGACTGGAAACTCTGCGTTTCGGCATCGTAATCGAAGGTCGCGCTGCCGTCCGTCCAATTATACTCCCAATCATAATAGCCTGCATCGGTAAGCTTGTACTCCTCATCAGCACCACAGAAATAGAGGAGGTAGGTGGAAAGGCTGCCGCCATACTGGAGGGGGAAGGTGAGGCGGTCGCCCTCTATCTTTCCCTTCATCCAAGCCCGCGGAATATAGCTCTGAGAGACACCTTGCACATAGACATCATCACCATCGAAGCCTACGCCAACAAGATGCCCGCTGTTCTCGTACTCCATGGAATAGGTGACGGGCTGCAAACCTGCGGGCGGCGTGACGGCATTCACATCCTTGAATGTCAGGACGGTACCGTAGTCGAGGTAGTAGCTCCATTCGCCGGCATAAGGCGAGGTATAGACAAGACCGATGCCGTCGAAGATGTTGCTGTCGGGGTCGCCGCTTGTGCCGTTAAGGATGAGGTCGTCACCGTCGATGGTGAAGGTGATTTTGCCTTGGGTGGAAACGGTGTAGTCGGAAATGGAACCGTTGACCTTGACCCGTGCCAACTGCAAGCCATAGTCGCCGTCGTTAAACCAATAGACGGTCTGACCGAGGGCAATGCTGATGGTGTTGCCCGAGATGGTGCCTTCCACCCACGAACCAGTGGCGGCATGCGAGATGATGTTCTTGAAATAGGCCTTCGTTCCGTCTGTCGAAAAGACAACCTCGGCAGAGATGCCGTCCTGCTGCTCGGCAATAAAGTAAATGGGAGCGTATGTGGCACCGCCGGAACGGTTGTAGTGGCGCAACTCGCCTTCCGGCTGCTCAGTAATAATGCCATGGGCATTGGCCCTCATCGGAGCAAAAGCTGGAGACCGCCGCTGTTGGGCAAAAACACTTGAAAAGGTGAAAAGTGAAAAGGTGAAAAGGATGTAAAATAATATTCTGCGTGACATAATAGGGGGTTAGAAGTTAGAAGTTAGAGGTTAGGGGTTAGAGATGAAGTTACTTCATTATTTTAAGATTGTCCTTGATATATATACCTTTGTGGTTGGGTTGCTGGATGCGACGTCCACTAAGGTCAAACCAAGTGTCATCATTTTTCATTTTTAATTTTTCATTTTTAATCCCCCCGATGCCAGTAACGTTCTCCAGTCCGCTAATGTTGGCTTTCTCTGCATTCACAGCCTCGCCAGTACGGGTGTCGATGAGGATGGCCACAACACGAAGGTTTGCCCTATTGTCAATGGGTTCCTGGGCAGGGTTGTTCAGGCATGTCTGAGTGAACTTATTATTAGCGACATCAAAGGTATAGGTATGTTCGTAAGGCGTGTTCTCGATGATGGCATCAGGCAGGCTGCTTTCGAGGGCAGCGTCACCGGCGCAGGATGTCTGTATGGCAACATCGTTGAAGTGCAAGTCCATGACCACGCCCGGCAGGGAAACCCAAGGCGAGAGATAGGGGTCGCTGCTGTAGCTGGTGTTGCCGGAAAGGGCGTTCTGCTGGCTCCAGTAACGTCCCTTGCCATAGAGGTCATCGGCCACGAGAACGTATGTCAGACGGTAAGGATTGATGGGGAAGTTGCGAATGAAGGTTGTGGTGGCCGTCACATCAATAGTGGTGCCTGATGTCCAAACAGCTTCGAGCGCGAGAGCTGCGGGAACCATGATGGCTTGCCGTGCCTTCCAGTCATTTTCGATGCCGAGGCTCGTGCTGCCTGAACCGTAGAAAGGACTCACGGCCTGAACACGGTCGAGATAGGCGGCAGGGTAGCCCGATGGGTTGGCTGGTTTCGACATAATAGCAGCCATCTCGTCGCCATCATGATAGGCAATGCCTATAAAGTCATCAGGATGCAGCTTTGTCATTGCCTCCATTGCCGCAGTGCCAAGAGGACAATATTGGCACCAAGCTCCAGTATATTCTTCCATAAGTGGCTTGTGCTTAGGCAGTTCAGAGATAAAAGGCATCTCAAAGCTGACGGCAGGCTGCTCGTCCTCGTTTTCAGAGCCGTTGACGGTAGTGATGCGAAGGGTGATGGTGCGTGTGCCAGGTGTCTGAACGGCAGGAATCGTGACTTTGATGGTCTTCTGCTGTCCGTAGTAGGCGGTGCCGAAGCTGAGTGTGACACGCTTCTGGATGGTTTTGTCGTCCATCTCCAAAGTATAGACGATATTCTTGATGGCTTCCGTGCCATGACTGATGACAGCAAGGCTCAACGAGGTCTGCTTGCCGACAGAAGAGTAAGCCGCCAAGTCATCGGGCAACTGCAAAGAGGCCGCGCGCTGGTGAATGCCTTCGCCACCCAAACGCAACAGGAGAGCCGAGGTGCCAAGAGAGGTCGTGGTCATCCATTTGCGATAAGTTCGGGAAGTATGGATGTAGAGACCATCATCGCCGTCAAAGCACATAAGAGGCGTCTGATTAGCATTGCTCGTGGTAGTGTTTACTGACGACACCTCGAAAGAATAGCCTGCATAGAGACCTTCTTCCGTGATGATGTACGGCTCATCGAAAGTCACATCAACCCAACTGCTCGAAGGTGTGAAGCTGACACTACAGATGTCGGGAACATTCTTTTTGTTGCTGTCGAGCGTCAGTGCGGTTGAAAGCCAAGCCTTGTAGTCCGTGGCATTCTTTGCGGCTGTGTTGATGGGGATGCGTAGTCCGCGCACCTCCTTTCCAACAAGGAACGGGTCGTAGAGATGAATGGCAACGTCGTAGGTTTCGGCTTTCTTCGTGCCTCTGGCTGTCGGCATGCCATTGCCCTGATAAAGGCCGTAGAGCAGGTCGCCAGCCTGAACCGTCCACGCCACCATGAATAACGATAATGCAAGTAATAGTTTCTTCATAATATGAGAATTAGACATTAAAAAATAAGAGAATAAGAAAAGGTGTGCGTGTCCTTTTCTTATCCTCTTACTTCCTTGTTTTCTTATTTCCAATAAATGTCGGTGAGTTCCTTCTTAATGTTCACTTCCTCGAGCTTGAAATACTTGCGGAAGAGGCTCCATGTCACATCGAGCATTTCCTCGGTGTTGAGGTTGACGTCGATGGCAAGAAGCTTGCTTGAATAGTCCTTCGCAAACTTAAGGCAGCGGTTGTCATAGTCGGTGAGGTCGAAGCCGTTCTCCAGCTTTGTCTTGGCATTGGCAGCATCGGCATAGAGTCGGATGGCTGCGTTCATAACTTGGCTGTGGTCTTTCCTCGTCTTCTTACCTGCTACAAGCTGCTTCAGACGGGACAGCGAGCGGAACGGGTCGATGATGACCTTGCCGACATCACTATCACGGCGCAGATAAAGCTGACCCTCAGTGATATAACCTGTATTGTCAGGAACGGCATGAGTGATGTCGCCGCCAGAAAGTGTGGTCACGGCAATGATGGTGATTGAGCCGCCGCCAGCGCTTTCGGGGAACTGCACAGCCTTCTCATATATCTTCGCTAAGTCGGAATAGAGCGAGCCGGGCATGGAGTCCTTCGACGGGATTTGGTCCATACGGTTGCTCACGATGGAGAGTGAGTCGGCATAGCTGGTCATATCGGTCAGCAGAACGAGCACCGTCTCATGCTTCTCAACGGCAAAATACTCGGCAGCCGTCAAAGCCATATCGGGAATCAGGAGTCGCTCGACGGCTGGGTCTTCGGTGGTGTTGATGAAGGAGATGATACGGTCAAGTGCTCCGGCATTGGCGAAGGTGTTGCGGAAGAAGTAGTAGTCGTCGTTGGTCATACCCATTCCGCCCAAGATAATCTTGTCGGCCTTGGCACGCATGGCAACGAGCGCCATCACTTCGTTGAAGGGCTGGTCGGGGTCGGCGAAGAAGGGAATCTTCTGACCCGATACGAGTGTGTTGTTGAGGTCAATGCCTGCAATACCAGTGGCGATGAGTTCGCTGGGCTGCTTTCTGCGAACAGGGTTCACCGAAGGGCCGCCAATCTCCACTTCCTTGCCTTCAACCTCTGGCCCGCCGTCGATGGGCTGGCCATAAGCATTGAAGAAGCGTCCTGCCAACTGGTCGCTGACCTTGAGGGAAGGACTCTTGCCCAGGAACACAACCTCGGCGTTGGTGGGGATGCCGCCAGTGCCTTCAAAGACCTGAAGCGTTACATCGTCACCAATAATCTTCACTACCTGTGCCAACTTGCCGTTGATGGTTGCCAACTCATTATAACCTACGCCCTTCGCCTTAAGCGAACAAGTGGCCTTCGTTATCTGGCTTATCTTAGTATATACTTTCTGAAATGCTGTTGCCATAGTATTCTTTAATTAAAAATGAAAAATTAAAGATTAAAATTGAATGTTCTGCTTCTTGTGTACGTTTGGTATTAATTTTTCATTTTTCACTTTTCATTTTTCATTTCAAGCAAAGCTTCGATTTGCTTAATGTAGTCATAGTACTGCTCGCTCTTGTAGAGAGAGTAGTTCATCTGCTTGCAGAGGTTGATGAGTTTCTTGAAGTAGTCGATGACATCAAGGAAGGTCTCGAACTTGTAGTCGTCCTTGTCGCAAATCTTCGTGACGAGGTTGAGTATCTCTTCCTGACGCTCGAGGGGTGTCACGGCATCCACTTCGTCGAAGGCATCTTGCTGAAGGATGACGTAGTCGATGACCTCGGACTTCCAGAAAACGATGTGGTAATCAACAGGCACACCATCGTCACCCAAGATGTTAATCTGCTCGGCAATCTCTTTACCGCGCTGCATACGGGTCTTCAAGGCAAGCACCTTCGGAATCCATTCCTCGTTGATGTGTTCTTTGATATAATCTGCGAACTCGGGATATTCGAGGTACTTCGAATAGGAGTCAATGGGGTTGACAGCAGGGTAACGCTTCTTGTCGGCACGGTCTTGTTCGAGTGCATAGAAGCAACGCGCAACCTTCTTCGTGCTCTCCGTTACAGGCTCCTTCAAGTTACCGCCGGCAGGCGATACTGTTCCGAGGAAGGTTACAGAACCAACCTTGCCATTGTTGAGATAGACATAACCTGCACGGCCATAGAAGTTCGAGATGAGTGCACCCAAGTCCATTGGGAAGGCATCGGGTCCAGGCAACTCTTCCATTCGGTTCGACATCTCGCGCAATGCCTGTGCCCAGCGGGAAGTGGAGTCCGCCATCAAGAGGACGCGCAAGCCCATCGAGCGGTAGTACTCTGCCATCGTCATTGCTGTATAGACGGAAGCCTCGCGAGCCGCAACAGGCATATTGGAGGTATTGGCGATGATGATGGTGCGTTCCATCAGCTTGCGGCCAGTGTGCGGGTCAACCAATTCGGGGAACTCTGTGAAGATTTCCACAACCTCATTGGCACGTTCACCGCAGGCTGCTATGACCACGATATCGGCCTCTGCCTGTTTCGATATGGCGTGCTGCAACACAGTCTTACCTGTGCCGAAAGGACCGGGGATGAAGCCCGTTCCACCCTCAACAATGGGATTGAAGGTGTCGATGGTGCGGACACCAGTTTCAAGCAGTTTGAATGGACGCGGTTTCTCGCGATAGTTCGTCATAGCGAACTTCACAGGCCAATGCTGCACCATATCAACAGTGATGTTATTGCCCTGTTCGTCGGTCAGGATGGCGATGGTGTCATGTATCTTGTACTTGCCTTTCGGCACAATGCTCGTGACCGTAGCCGTACCTTTCATCTGGAAGGGAGCCATAATCTTCAAGGGCTGATGGTTCTCTTCCACCATACCAAGCCAGTCACTTGCCTGCACTTTTTCGCCAATCTTGGCGAGAGGCTCGAAGTCCCAAAGGCGTTCTGCATCAAGTGCCTCGGTATATTGGCCGCGCTTGAGGAAGACACCGTCCATCTTGTCGAGGTCGTTCTGCAAGCCGTCGTAGTTATGGCTGAGCATACCCGGGCCGAGCTGTATCTCGAGCATGTGGCCTGTGAACTCAGCCTCGGCACCGACCTTCAGGCCGCGTGTGCTCTCGAAGACCTGCACATATACGTCTTGTCCTACCACCTTGATGACCTCTGCCATCAGTCGGTCTCCACCTGTTGTGATGTAGCATATTTCGCCTTGGAGCACAGGCCCGTCAACACGGAGCGTGACCATATTGGCGACAACGCCACTAACAATACCTTTTGTCATATTTTATCTTACTGTGTTAATCTTTCGTTATTTCGGTATTACGTTATAACGTTATAATTTCTAAAGTTATTTCGTTAAAACGTTCTTTGCTGTGATACGCCCTGAACCTTAAACTCTTCTGGCACTTTTGCCTCAGAGCGAAGGTCGTCGATTATCTTCTGGAAGGTTTCCTTGCCTTGCTCAGTGTCGAGCTTTGCCCAGCGTTGCTGCATTTCGAGTTTACAAAGGTAGGCAAAGACAGCTTCCATGTTGAAGGGTTCAAAGAAGGTGCGTTCATCGAGCCAAATCCACTTGAATGCATCTATCATCTTTTCCTTGCGAACAGGGTCTTCCTCATCAACAATCTTCATGAGCTGCGGTATGTAGTCAAGCTCGTGACTGAGGTTGAAGTCCTTCGTCTTGTTCTCGCGAATCATCTCCTGCACCTCGCCTTCGCCTTTGATGAAATCACCAATGCTCCAGCCCTGACCGCGTGCAAGCATGGCAGTGAGGATGTTGGTGATGTCGAGGTTAAGCTTGTACCAGCGGCGCATCATACGGCTGGGACAAGTTTGAATGGCGTAGTCGAGGAACTGATAGGCCATCTCGTCCTCAGGGAAGTAGCCTGCCTTGCCCTTGTTGAAAGCGAACTCGCGGGCAAAAATACTCATAAAGGCGGGGTAGCGGTGTACGTTGAAGTTCAACTCTGTGGCGCAGGTGATGAGGTCGCGCAACTGCTCGAGCGAGAAGTTGCCCCACTGGTCAATCTCTGCTTCAGGGTTCTTGAGCAACTTAACCAGATTGACGCAGTCGAAGCGCAGGAAGAAGTAGAAGAGCAACTTTCTGTCCTGCGACGTCAGCACCTCTTCGCACTGCTCCCGCATATCCTCAAGGCTCATTCCTGGCTTCGTGTCCTTAAGGTCAATGTCCGGCAAGCCGGCAATCATGCAATAGTAATTGGCCATCTCAGAAGAGCATTTCCACAAGTTGCGGACGCAGGAAGTTCTTGAAGTATGTCTCGAACTCTTCTTTGCCGAAGTTCACCTTATAGCTGCCATCGACGGGAGCGATAGTAAGTAGGGTGTCCTTGCCGTTGACTTTGTTGATGGTCACGCCCTTGTCGAGCAAGGCCTTTGCTTTGGCTGCGAAGAAAGCCTTGAGACTGTCTGCTTCGCTACTGGAGATAACAATAGGCTCATTGGCCGACCATTTCTCCGCCAATGCAACGGCGAACCGTCCGAGAAAGTCAGGGCTTGCAGCCAGACCATCAACAGCTTCCTTGACGACACCGTCTGTCAGGACATTTGTCACTTCGCTCTTGAGAGCGCTCAGAGCCTGACCTGTGTACATCTTGAGTTCGCTACGAGTGTTAGCAGCGGTCTCTCCAGCCTGTTTTTGTGCCTGGGCCACGATTTCCTGAGCCTGCTGACGGGCATCCTTCAGAATTTGTTCTGCCTGCTCCTTTGCCTGCTCAATGATGCGGTCGGCTTCGGCCTGTCCTTTCTCCACGCCTTCGCGCAAGAGTTTCTCAGTAAGTTCTTGTATCTTTTCCATTCGTTTCTTGTGTATTATGTGTAATTACGGCGCGAAGATACAAAAAACCTTTGGGATTTTGAATGCTTACGCAAAAAAAAAATGCCCTAACTGTCATTATCTGAACAGAAAGGGCAAGCTAAAGATACTTCTTTAATAGACACAAACCTCCGAAATGGCCAATTTGCCTTGATGTCGGGTAATGGTGATACGCACTTTTTCTGCCTTGACGGGCGGGAAGCGATGTTGCTTGACACGACATTTGGGAGCATCGCCTTCGAAGAGTGTCTGCCAACGATTGCCTTGCTTGTACTCCAGTCTATATGCCTGCATACAGCCCTTCGTCCCCTCCACTATGGTGACCATCGAGATGCGTTTCTTGCCGTCGAGGTCAACTTCCCACCAAGGTTCGCTGATGGTCGGATGCGAAGACCAAGCAGAACTGAAATTGTCGTCGTTGGCAAAGTCGCCAATGCCATAATCGTCGCTCCAGCTGTACTCTGTAGGACAATCCTTTGCGATGTTGCACCGAGTGATGGGCGCGTCACATTCGGGAACTGGCTTTGTTGGACCTTCGTTCTGCCACATCTGACCAATCTGGCGAAGAGCCTCGACTGCGTTTTCGTCCATCAAGCCCTTGCGATTCGGGGCAACATTGAGGATAAAGTTGCAGTAGGCCTCGTTGTAGGGACGTATGTTCTCCTCAACCAGCCAGCGCACATCCTTGAGTTTGTCGGTGGGCATCGACTCCTTCCAGAACCAGGTTCTCTGTATGCTCAAGCAGGCAAGAGCCGGCAAGCGGTTCTCGCTGGTGCTTATCTTCTGCCCAGCACCCTGCTCGTAGCTCTTGATATCGGTGTAGAAGAGTGCTTCGCGGGGATACTTGGCAGCATTCAAGTCCATAACCAAGCAATTGGGTTGCAGGCTCTTGATGTAGTCGTATATTTCGGGGAAGGAGATTTCGTCGTAGGAGATGCGCGACCAGGGTGCGTCCCAACCGTCGATTATGAGCGCGGTTATCTCGCCGTAGTTGGTAAGAAGTTCATGCAATTGCGACTTGATGAAGTCGGTATGCTTCTTGGGTTTGATATGCCCAGGACGGATGCGGTGGTGTGTATCGAGGATGCTGTAATACAACATTACACTCAATCCCTCTCTGCGGAAGGCATCGACGTACTGCCGCACGACATCAACATGGGCTGGAGACTGCATGGAGTTGTAGTCAGTAGTCTTGGTGTCCCAAATGCAGAAGCCGCTGTGGTGCTTGGTGGTCAGGCAACCATAGCTCATATTTGCTGCTTTTGCAGCCATTGCCCATTGGTGGCAATCGAGATTTGTTGGGGCAAAAGCCGAGACAGGCATATCGGGATCGGGCCAATCCTCGATGGAATAGGTGGGCATATTATAGTGAACGAACATGCCAAAACGCAAATCCACAAAAGCCTGCTGAAGTTCATGCAAAGATTTCTGCTGAGCCATAGCTGAAAAGCCGGCCAGCAGGAAGAAAAGGAGGAAGATTCTTCTCATAGGGCTTTACCAAATATCTTCCGGCTTTTCGGGGCTGTCGTAGATTTCCTTCGGACAGTACTCGAAATAGTCGAGATAAAGTTCCGGCCTTGTCAGGTCCGGCTGCACAGACTTGAAGCGAACATAATAGGTATCGTTTGGATCAAGTGTCTGACGCACAATGATGTGGCGGCTGCAATTCTCCTTTGAACGTGCCGTCTTCGTCGGATCCATCTCTGTCTCGTGCAATGTTGCTTTCATCAGACCATGATTGCGTAGCTTATGGTCAATTTCGATGATTTGATCGTCGTCCTTGCCGCTGTCCTGCAAGTCACCCCACGAAGCACCTTCACCAAAGAACACCGGCACATAATACGTCATATTGATGGGAATGCCTGCTACGGGCAGTTTGTCGGGGTCGTTACCGAAATAGACCTGCACAATGCCGCGAGCAGCCGTAGCAAGAAGCTTGTAACGGAACTCGTAAGTGTTGCGCGTGGGAACGGGAGGCAGCTTGAAGATAATATCAAAATGACCGAAAGCCTTATCCTCGTCCTGGCAATAGTTTGCCCAAGCTGTCTTGTAACCATTATAATGAATGAAGTGCGTCTCCTCATTCATTATTCTCATATTGTCGAAATAATTGTACTTGTTATAGAGGGAGACGAACACATGTTGCCATTGGCCAAGCGGGCTGTCGGCACGACGAATACCGTTTGTGATGGCTTCGGGGAAGAGGGAGAAGAGGTCGAAACGGATACGCTCCTTTCCTAAGAATTCGCGCGTTTTATCATCGTAGCCCAAAGGACTGTCTATGGGATAGATGCAGGCGTTGACGATATCAGACACGATAGCTTTCTCGCTCTCCGTCTCAATGCGGATGCCTTGCTTATCAGGAGCGCAATAGCGCTCATGTCCGTCCTCGGTAATGCCATTGTTCCTTTCTGGGAAACGGTTGAGGTAGATGCCATCGCTCTCTGCACTCTCATAAATCTTAATCAGACGCCCACCTTCATAGACGGGGTACCACTCCATAACAGGAATAGAGTATTTCTTTGGAGAGCTGAGCGAGTAACCCTTTTCGTTGCAGTGATAGACAAGCTTGTTAGCTGCAATCTTCATGGGCAGGATATGGTAAACCAGCCATTGATGCAGCATATTCTTTTTCGATTTGTAGTCGGTATTGACCACATATCCAGCATCGCTCAGGTACAAATTCTGCTGAACAATCCAGTCCTGCAACTTCTCCACAGCATTGGGGTCAGTAGGTTCAAGCCCATTAGCACGCCAAAAGTCGTCAGTCTCGCAGAAAAGCGTGAAGCCGTACTTGCGGTGTTCGGGAGCATGGGCGTCTGGGTCGCCTGCCGTAGCAGACATATCACCGCCACCCTTCGCAACATAGTCCTTCATGTCGAGGTCAGTGCCGTAGGTCTGGTACAATGACTCGTATGCTTCGTCGCGCACCTTGCTCAGGGTGTCCATCAGTCCGCAGGCCTGTATTGCCTTGGCGAACATCAGGTAGCCATCGCGCTTTTGGTCGAGGATGACTTGGAAATATCGGGCACAGCTTTCGTCGGTCGGTGCAATGACCTTGTGCAGTTTATGAACCACGCCGTTGATGACAAGTATATCACAATTGATGGGGTCGAGGCCGCAAATCTTGTCGAGGAAGATAGTGTCGGTCTTGTTGCTTTTGCTGTGTGCCGGATTGACCGTTAGTTTGTGGTCGCATATATTGGGCAGAGGGAACTCTGCATTATCTTCTGTGGGAAAATTGGAGGTTGTCGTGAAGCGTTGAGACTCCATGTCACCGCCGTCGATGATAGTGTTGAGCACGATTATCTTACGAATGGAATCGAGCTTTTCTTCGTTTGGGAAAGCGTCCCACGAGGGTTCGCTGATTAAGCCTTGCTCAACCAAATCCTGCAAATAAGCCTGAATTGCCTCGTTGGTGGGAGCAAAGCAAGTGTAGTTGCCGCGCGCCGTTAGGAGCTGATAGACGGAAGACTTGCTTCTTCCACTCATGGGCACCAGCTTGGTCAGTTCCACATACTGCGAGTAGTCAGAATGTGCCTCAAGATAGCTGGCAACGGTGTGTTCCTTGAAGACATATCTTGCTGAGGTATCTATGTTCTCTGTGCAGGAACAAATAACAAGAAACAGGGCGGAGAGTGAAAGGATGAGCTTCCTCATTGTTCTTTATTATAATATATAAGGAGAGAGTTAATTAAAGATATTCTCTTGGTCAGGCACGAGGCCTGACCAAGAGAATTAAGAGAGTTATCTGTGTTTATTCAGAAACACCAGCCATAATGTTGAGAACTGTTACGAAGTCGGCGATATCGACTTGGCCGTCACCGTTAACGTCGGCATCACCTTCAACCTGTTGACCAGCCATTGCATTGAGGACTGTTACAGCGTCGGCAATGTCAACCTGTTCGTCGCAGTTAACGTCACCCTTCTCAGGTTTGAAGTTGATAGGCTTACCGCCTTCAGCCTTCATCTGAGCCTTGGTAATCATGCGAGCGTGACGGATAACGACTTCAACCCCGCTTTCTGCAGTAGTGAAACGCCAGCGGATGTCGTCGTCAACCTTGCCGAAGTCCCAACCTGTGAGGTCGATGTAAATCGGAGTCAGTTCGGCGGCAGCAGGAATGGCGAGATCCATAGCCTGGGTGTCATCAGCATCCTTACCGATGTAGAAGCGGCTCAAGGGAAGTTCTTCTGTTGCGCTGTACTCCAAGGCGAAGATAACTTCATCTTCAGTAAGCTCATCATAGAAGTTACCACCAATTAAGACAGACGGGTTGCGACCCATAGCAGCAGCCAAGTAGTTGAATGCTTCGTCGTCGCTCGGTACAATGTCAACTAATTCGTTGTAAGCCTGAACTTCCATGTAGTCGGGATACTTGGCAAGAAG
>JAEEGL012667431.1_pt1 | contig 13072 bp, 10 predicted proteins | sample 9134231 | NCBI WGS metagenome assembly JAEEGL01 (sample SAMN16246548, study PRJNA631951) | gut metagenome | biome: gut microbiome; feature: rumen; material: fiber-attached | host: Bos | place: Iran: Karaj | collected 2018-10 | reverse complement strand
TCGTCTAATTCGTGTCCATTCGTGTTCAAAAAAATCCGTGTTCCTATTTCAACATTAATTTCCGTTAATTGACCACGAATTATCCATTAATTTTTTAATGATCAATTATATGGATAATTACACGATAATTAACGTTCAAAAACTGATCGAACACCAAGTTTTCAAACTTCTATCTTAGCTTAAATTATTCACTTCTTTGCGACCAATGTTTGCTATATCAAAAAAACATGTATTTTTGCCACCGTAATGCTTGGTCAAGCCTCTGCATTCTTTGTACGTAACCAAGTTCCCGAATACCCGCTGCTTTTTAAGTTAGCGGGTTATTTCTTATATTGTAACTAACCCTCCATTATTATGGGAATGATATTCCACGTGGCAGCAAACACTGCGCAATGAATAGCTGCAAGCATTGACGAAAACCCCGGGATCGCCCAATCTCCACCAGGCAGGACTCGTGGACCACGGCCAAAATGAGGCCCTTCGATTAAAAACCCGGGGACGCCTACGCTTGACCGGGTTGGGCGCGTGGGCCTGGCCGACATGGGGGAGGGGCGCCCGCCATGTGCGTCGGGCCCTTGATGTCGGCCTTGATTTTTCGCTTCCTTTTTATCAAGAAAAAGGAAGAAAAAAACCTTCACTTTATCTTCATTGAATAGTCATTTTTAGCAAACATCCTCCCAAATTACAGCTGCATTGTTTTTGGATCCATTCCAACCCATTAAAAGCCCTATCCCTCAATCATCCAAGCAAAGCCCAATTCTCAATTGACTTCGTCGAAATCGAAGATTCGATGAAATCAATGTTTCACATTTCTACACTCTAAACTCTCAACTGAATTGACTCCGTCTAATGCTTCTCAATTCTCAATTGTCAATTATCAATTATTACCCCCTCTCCCTCCACAGCTTCGCCCCATCAGTCACATTGTCATGCAACGACAAAGGAAGCAAATAAACTATGGCAAAAATAGTGATTATTAAATTGCAACGTGTTTTTCCTGTTCTTTTTTTGAGACTTTTTAACCAAAAAAGCGGATCCGACCGAAGTCGAATCCGCTGTGCGTTTTGCTATCCTTGAAAATACTAGCGGCTGTCCGCTAAGGACTAGCCGCCAAACATCAAATCATATTACTTCGCGGAACTTATACTGTACCCCCTCCTACTACTCACAATCAAATCATTCATTCCGAACATCTTACCAAACTTCAGCTTTCTGCTCTCAATAATCTTACACGCGAAAGCAAAATTCGTGAAATGGTAGAGACGAGTTATTTCCGAAAAACGTTATCTTAAGCTTTTTCCCATAAGAAAAGCAAAGATAATAGTTGTTAAACCAACAAATCCTCTAACTTCAATGACCGAAGTGAAGTAGTAAGGATTTTTTTATCATTATACTTTAAGTTTCTTGGATTTGTTGAGCCTTTTGCGTTTTCAACCAAACCAATCATCCTTATCTCAGCATTAAATCCAGTTTTACACGCTCTATTAATTCTATCCAACATAAATGTGCAAAACATTTTGGTTACCAACAATTGATAAACTGGGGATTTTGACTTTTTCAACTCAAAAACAAGCACAAACGGGGTGCCGTCAGATGATTGGGAAAACACCACATAATCCGCAATGGAATTAAGTCCTATTACTTCAGTAAAATACGGATACAGATTAACACCGTCTTTATCGAAACTATAAATTAGTTTTGATCCTCCCCCGTGTAAAACTATTTGTTGAGCCCCATCTGGCTTATTCTCAACCAAAGTGGAATTTCTTGGATTCTGTAAAAAAGACGAATCCAAACACATCTCAATACATTGTAGAAAATTGGCCATATCAGTTCTCTGTAGGTTCTACAAGATTTCCAAGCGCCAAATAGATTTCTTGCGCCGTATTCATTTGTTTGTTGATGACCTCGTCTATGAGTACGGAATCAAAACCAGTGTTGCTAACTGGGATTTCTTTTACTATCACACCATGATTTGAAGCATCAACAACGTCAAACTCGTAAACTCCAACCTTATGAAAATCTATCCTTTCGTCTTCTCCATATTTCATTTTTTTTCGAGTGCCAGCATCGAGAGAATCTAACATGATAAGGCTATTCAGCTCCCTTAATATGTAATCGCTATGGGTGTTGATAATCAATCGGACACCCGCATTGACCATTCGGGCAAAAACCCGAGCAAGTAAAATCTGGTTTTTGGGGTGCAGGTTGAGTTCGGGTTCATCGATGATAAGCACTTGGTTTAACGCCGTTTGATGTTTCAAAAAAAGAATTATAGGAGCAATGGTTTTCACGGCAGAAGAAGCCAAAGAAAAAGCAATGTCATTTTCCATTTTTTTGGCCTTGAATCGCAGTTCCCCGTCAGAGGAAATAATCATTTTACCAGAAAGGATGTCTGACTCAATACTTGCTGCCAAATTAGCCGTTGGCGCTTTTTGTTTTTTGATTTGGGCCAAATCGTCCGCTTCAATGAGTGAATTGATAATTGGTGTTGGATAGCGTTGAATCTGAAAAGGAGTTTGCGAATAAGAGGATTGCTTGAACCTATTAAGCGACAGCTCCTTGCTGAAAGTATATATTCCGCTCCGTTCCGCTGTAAGCATTGAAGCTGTTGGCGATCCATAAATCAGCAATTTCAAAATAAAAACAGACATGTTGTTCGCGTCTTCCTTATCAAATTCTTCTCTGTTTAGTTTTTGTATAACAAAACTCAAATCGTCAGAGTTTTTTTGGAAGTGGAACAAGTCCGCAACAATAAAGTTTTGTTCGGCTTTAATTATATCTTCACTAATACTATCTTTTGTCGACAACAACTTAATGGAGGCGTCCTTGAATTGTCCATCTTCAGAAGAGACATTGAAGATTTGAAACAATTGTTTGTTAACCACATCAATTTGGTCTTTTACAAAACCGAAAACGGAATCAATGTCCAAAGTCCCTTTTAAGGTGTTTTCATCAAGTTTTTCAGCATCTTTCAAAAGATTAATATGCGTCTGAAATCCTCGGAGCAATGAATAAACAACATACGAAATGTAGGTTTTTCCTGTCCCATTTAAACCCATAAAGGTAATGAGACGTTTGGACAAATCCAATTTCATTTGTTTAACGGGTCCAATATTTAATAATTCGATGACCATAATTCATTTCAATTTTGTGCAAAGATATACAAAAAAGATATTACACACCAAAGTGTCCACTAAAACAATACAATCTCCTCTTCCATTACATGTTATATGTTCTCAAACTCCCTACTACCTTACCATTCTCATCCAAAGTATAAGTACCGTTCACGACCAGCCACATAGAGAGATTGGGAACACTTTGATAATTATGGAGCCCTATGATGTTTTTCTCACCAAGCACATACCACATTATTGTCTTGTGATGCGCTTTGAGATATTCCATCAGAGACTCTTTTCTCACTAAAAAGTATGTTTTTGATTTTTCTATGGCTCCCGCATCAAAACAGATCACCTTGCCTTCATGATTCAGAAATACCCCTTCTTTGTCAGCATATTGCATCCTCATCCCGTCAAATAATTCCTTTGATGGTATGAGACAATAAAAGGACGTTTCTTTAGAATGGTCTTCTTCTGCCTCCCACAAATAACCAATGGTTGTCACGTCTACATGAGCGATAAATTCATTCGTTTTCCTGTCACATATTTCTTTCTTCGTAAGTCCCTCCATATCAAAAGATTTATATGCAGGAGACCAATAATACTCGCGATAAAACAATTCATACCTTTCACTACATTCAGGCATCCACCTTCCTTCGAAGTCCTGTTTTACTGCCCATTCATAAACAAGCGGGAAATCTTTTTCGTTAACGATACAACTTCTAACTTGATACCACAATCTTTTGTAAACACTATCTTTGCCATGAGGTTCATCCCACTCAGGATAACATTCTAATGCAAGCCAATCGTGTCCATCAGAATCTTTTAATTCTATAATCGGCTCAACAGAAGGAACATCATCCTCTATGTTAAGCCAATCACACATATCAATTTCCCAATTATCATACTTTCCTCCGCACCACCAGAAATCATTACGAAGATTTGATTCTTCCTGATACTCACTTGTTCGAACAAGAGTTGTTGGGTCTATATCACGAATCGTAGGCTCCCATGGTCCCTCGTATTTATCGACATTTTCGCTCCAAAAACCGTCTAATTTAGGGATATTATCTGCCACTCTGGCCAATAATTCATGAAGGGCCAGCCACTGATATTTCTTGCCAATCCGCTCATTGGGAATTGTCGATCGCCCTCTTCCCGAACCGATTTCCCGATCAAATGCTCCATGCTTTTCTTCTCGATACCCATACTTGTCAATAATAAGTTTAATTGCCACATTACTCAAGCGTTCTGCATCAATTTTCCAGTTGCTCAAGGCACTTTGAAATGTATATCTGCCGAAATCGCCATAAGAAAAGCCAATTGTAGAATGTTCGGTAAACATGGACGTTAGCATGCTACATAAACCGGGAGAATGCTCATATCCCCCACATCCGTTTAACATGGATTTTATTTCCTCGTCTGGCACAGGTTTATAATCAAAAGAACTGTTGTAAGGAGGCCGTATTCTTTCAATATCAACATCTTGTACTTCACCTATTGAAACCGCATATTCTATAACTTCCCGTGCATAGTCACGAAGCAAGACATGAGGATATACTTCACCTTCGACATTAAATACGGATGAATAGATGTATCGACACAAGCTAACTAGATGTTTTTTTGATTTTGACCTTACAGCACACCCTAAAGCCACGCCGTATAGTCTTTCATGAATATAGGGATCATCAACTTCCGAGAACTTCTCCAAAAGCGGAATCAGCACCTGCATTCTATTGTGCAACAGTTGTACAAGGGCTTTTGTTGCTGTATCACGGAGTTTCCTGTTTGTACTTGCCAAAAACCAAGATAGCAAAGTGGCACCCAACTCAACCGACTTCTCATCCATGTTAACCTCATCGCTTTCATTCCGCACCCAGTCAATAACTTCTTCTATTATATTATCTGATCTACCATAAATGTGAAACAATGCAGGTACCCACATGGCATCTCTATCAGCTAACCGCATAGGTACTAGCATTTTGTGAAGATAATTGGCATTATAATAGTTTCCCGTATTAAAACCTATCTCAATAATAGTACTAAAAAAACTATCTCTAAATTGATCATCACCCATAAACCCATCGAAATAGCTATTAAGATGCGAGTCTACAGTACTTTCATCTCTCCATATTAAACTGGAAAGAACGGCCATTTTTACAGCTCTACTATTTCGGAAAGTAGGCAATGAATCATAAAGCTCCACACCCTTACACTCTGGCAGCAAAATTGCTAAGGACTCTAACAACCCACTAACTTTACGAGGAGATAGTGCTTGTACATATTTTTCCAAAGCCTTAGTATTGAATTTCAACTCATCTATGAGATACTCAGCTTGCAGGACATTTTCAAATCGTTCGTATGTGAGATATATACATTCCTCATAGTTTTCGTCTGCTTTATGAAACACATTTTTACAGAAAACGCCTTCAGATATCAAGCAATCCAACAATTCACCTTCAGTGAAAATTCGCGGACAAATGTCCGAAAAAATTTCAACGGCTTTGTCTATAGGCATTTCATGACAATCTTCTTTGGCCGTATATTCTATATATTTACGGACTGCATTATTTACGATTCTGATTGATGTAGAATAATGTTTATCCTTTCTGAGAGATTTCTCTACACCATCAAAAAACAGATTCATCACTGATGTCATACCCTTTATCCCATCTGGAATCTTACTGTAACCATTATTCCTCATCCCTTCACAGAACAAATGCAGAAACAACGGATTTCTGAATTCAGGATTGAGAAGCGGTACAGATGGGTACAAAATACCGTATTCCTTGAAATATAGTTGAACGGCCTTTTGTGTATTATTTCCAAATCCATAGTGTGTTGCTCTCACACAGTAATCATTTCCAAATTCATCCCAAGGAAGTATTACATCCACGTATGACGTGCGAATACTCAAAACGAGTCCAAGCCATGGATGCTGTCGAATTTTATCAATAAAGCTACGGATATTGTTTTGCCAAATCGTCAGTCCGTGTCCCTCATTTATCGCATCAATGAAAATGATGATACGATGTCCTGTTGTCTCTGCTTTGGCCTCAAGCATCTCCAACAACTCTTCTGGAGAGCCACTGAAGTAAAGCATTCTCATCATCTGAGTGAAAGGATCTTCATCGGTAATGAATTTCTGTCCCAAAAAAAGGAGGCTAAACTGTTTTTCCTTCTGCCTTCGCAACACAACATCTGCTATCAAGTGAGACTTCCCCACGCCAGCATCTCCCTCTAGAATCAAAATGGGATCATTTACCAACCCTATAATATCCCGATGCAAATCGTTGTAAACATCTAATACATCAACACCTAAACCATATATTTCACGAAATCTCCTATATTCTTCATCTCCTGTTGTTTCTTTATCAACAAAATTGTTGGCAATGTCTTGAACCGCTTCTGCCAACGACACCAATACTGTTAAGAATTCATCAAGAGGAATCCTGTCCACACCAGTAATATCGTGCTCTTTTATTTGTTTAATTACATTCCGAACACTTTCAACCTTATCAAGGACCACACGGCAATGCTCATCTCTTTCTATTTTTCCACATGCGTCTTCTGCCATTTTCAGTTCCCTATCAAGAAAACGGTTCAGTAACTTGCCTCGCGAAAGCACCTCAAAGTATTGCAAAACTTCAACTTCAACGTTTAGCTTTGGTGTATACCGTTTACCCAAGTCTTTTATGGATTCGGCATTAAACCGTATTAAATCATCATCTGCAAATTCGTGTTCTCCAAACCAAAACCGAAGCATACCTTGATTTGTAGGCTTTTGAAGCCTTTCTATTAGGTCGGATGCCCACCAAAATTCAAAAGCCACATGAGAATTCATCTTTGACCATCTTTCCACATAACCGTCAATTCTCTCTTTCATGCTCATTCTGCCTGCAACATGAGCATCTGATGGATCTGTGGGTACTGCTATGATGTATTTCTTTAAATTAGGATGAGCCTTTAGAGCCTCTTTTACAGAACTATCTATTTGTTGATACTGTGAATCATCAAAAGCCTTACAGAAATATTTAGCCTGCCATGCCACAATACTACCATCTTCAAGCATCCAGTAACATTCTACACCTCCATCGGGTTTTCCGTTACGTACGAATTTCTTTGCGCGTGGAATCTCCTCTTCGCGTGCCAATTGGCACACAAATTCCTCAAAACCGTCATTTAAAGACCCATTCATGGGTCTGATATTATTGAAGTTAAGATTCAACATAAGCAATCACTTCGAAACGACTAATTGGAATATTCACTCTTTGTTACAACTTCATATCCCTTACCCAAAAGTTGTACCTCAATATGTGTTCATATTATCAATCTTTACGATTGTTATGTTATTCACGTCTGTAAACTGGAACTTTATTAGGTTGCTGTCTATAAATCCAGCATCATCTGTCACTAAATTATTCTTCTTTTGTGATTTTGTTAATCTTTTCTTGTTTGAGATAAACGGTATGCCAAGTCCCTATGGGATAATATCCCCATATCTTTGCATCATATTATTTTCATTTGCTTTGCAATGTCACTTAACATCTTGTTTAATGGACGCTTGTGAACTTGCGACGGCAAGAGGTGATGCCCGTATAACATACGCCGGAAATCATCCTTTGATTTAGTTGGAAACAATTTTCTGTAGTGCTGGAATATTGCGTCAATATCTGCATCTTGATAGCAGCGGGCCTTCCACAGCAATTCTTCTGCTTCGTCTTTATGTTGAGAATAAATTGACGTGATATGAAACACCTCGTCGTACTTTTTCTTCTGGGCTGCCCCACCCTTACAAGTATAATCTATTTCGAGGGATTCTTTGTCATTTGACAGCATATATCGAAGAATCGAAGACCTTTTTAGAGAGAACTCGAACATATCGAAAACATCGCCCTGTTTCTCAACGTACATGGAGTCTGCCTTATAACCTTTGCTTTTTCGCTTATTACATACTGAGCAACTCGGATGAAAATTGAAAAAACATATAGACAGATAAGGATACTCTGCCTTGGGCATACAATGATCCAATTCATAAGACGCATAAAATTGTCCAGTCGTTGCTTCCTCATCAGCCGTGATTGCATACTGCGCGTTGCAGTAATAACAAGTTTTTAGCCCCAACTTTGATATGTGTTTCCTGAGCACAACACCCCTTAATTTCTCATAACCTAATGCATCATATACAAACTTGTAGAACTCTTGTCGTGTACCTGCAATTGAAACCTTTTTCGACAACCAATCCTTATGGACCATACTAAAATACCTGGTGTGTATCGTTACCCACTGGGAAGGTTTAGCAACAAGCAACTCCTTGTATCTGGGATTATGCTCATCAAAGGCATCAGAAATATTTTTCACATAGGAGTAATACTCCGCTTTATGTGCAAGCCTTGCTTTTGTACGTATAGCAGTTAGCAAGTTCTGCAAAAGCGTTGCTGGATTATAATGTTTCACGACATCATCCGCATACTCATCGGCAAAACCTTTTATTTCTGAACTAAGCCATATCTTCCTCATTATAATGACTTCGTTTTGCTTTTTTTAATTCCTCTTCCAAATATTGAATGTAGGTGTTCTTATGGAACTTAGAACCATATAAGGCTTGTAACTGCATACGAATCATCTCATCACCTACTGCATCAACAAACTCTTTTGCCGTTCTTTCGTTCCATACCGTATTCTCATTATTTTTGTTTTCTGGCGACAAGTAGTCAATCAGATCATTAATCTTCCTTTTCACATACTCTCCATGAAAACCATCATGAAGGAAGAAACTGTTTCTCAAAGTATCACAAATATTACCTCCAAAAGGGTTAAGTTTTACCTGCTCGGTATGCCCATCCTTCAGATAGAGAATATTGGATTTAGGTATATCTGAGAGGATAAATGGAGAATGAGTCGCAAGAATAATATTGAAGTTCCAATTATGGCGTAAAGGAAGCGACTCCAGGATACTGATTAGAAAGTTCACAAACTTACGCTGTAATTCCGGATGGAAACACAATTCCACTTCATCTAATACAAGATTGGCGTTAGTGTACTTAATCCTATCTTTATTGCGCACAGAGTCCAAATTCAAGAGATGATAGCTGAATGTAGAAAGGTTGTACATCAATTGACGTTCACCAGAACTCAGTTCGCCCAACTTCACGGGTGATTCACTGCCATTCCTCTTCAATGATATTTCAAAATCAAAAAAAGATGGAGGCAAACTACGCATTATACGGTAAATATTCCCAGTATTCCTTACTGTTCGCAACTCTCTGGTTGTATAATCGTCAACTTTGAAAGAATTCACATTGACATGATTACCTGCTTGGGATTTTCTCCATCTGATATAACTTTTTATTTGCGCTATTTTTAGTGTGATATGAGACTTATCCCCATTTATCTTTTTTACCAATTGCCGCAGCAACTGCTTATACTCTTCACTCGTTTGTTCATCGAATGTTCTGTCGATGTCTCCGATGATGCGAAACTCTTCATAAGAAGGGTATCTGGAGGCAATAAGCAATGTTTTATAAACTAAATACACACAGGCGATAGCAACATCCTGTTCGCCGACATAACTGGTTATCCCCATTCGGTAGGCCGACAATACAATATGCATCACACTGTTGGGATTTTCCAATAGACCAGGGAGTCTAAAGAAAACCACCTCAGCTCGGCTACGACCCTCAGGAGGTAGGTTTAAACCCACCCTACTTGAAGAAAATTTTGACAAGAATCCCTCTGGGTTATAAGTGTATTCTATATCATTCAAATGATAACCAGGCAATATGGGAGTTCCATTGATTAAAAGGGCTGCAACTCTGCTTTTGGTCAATTTAGCCTCTTTTTCCATATCAATGGTGCTATTATGTCGGTATGGGTTGAGTACAATCGGCACCATGTAACCATCATTCTTATGGAAAAGACTGTCAATCCAGATAGCCGAAGAGTCTATTGTTGAACCCTGATTCGACACTGCAAGATATGACTTGTCATCCGCATAATCAATACGATTGAAAGCTTGAATTGAGTAGTTGGTAACTATGGTATAACAGAATGCCGACACTATCTCTTGAATTCTTCTAATATCTTTTTCTGTAAATGTTTCGGATGAACTGATTCTAAATGAAACCCTGTCGGCATCATAATGAAATTCAACAGTATCCCCCTGGGAGCAAACCTCTCCTAATTTCCCATCTTTTATAAAGTAAACCGTTGCATACAAATCAGGCACATAATACAACTCATCAGCCGCAGTTCTTTCCTTATAAGCAAAAACAATCCAAGAGAAATTATTAATAACCCTATACATGATGTCCAACAACGAGGACTTTCCACTACCGTTTTCGCCCACAATTGCTGATATCATAATGTTCTTGGGATACAGCTTTGTTGGCATTAAGGATTTGTTGTTGAGGACAAACTGGTCATTTACAACTCGCACGCTGTCGTTCAAAAGGTATATACCAGGGTCAAGAATACGCCGCAGTTTGGCATTCCCTCTATTTTCTACCTTAACGGCAGCTATGCAAAAGTCCTTATTCATCATCCCGGCCTCTTGGAATTGGTCCTGAAAATATTCGACGAAATCAGTCCTTTATACACATCCTCGTTCAAGAATTCTAGAATCTTGTTCACTTTGCCCACGTTGTTGGGAAGCTTCAGTTTGTTATTCTCTATGGTTATCTCAACGTTCACCGAACGCGCAAGTGCTTTTCTATCCCTGATACTTAATCCCATAAAAGTATCCAAAGTGCCAGAGACTGAAATCATCTTGATTAGTCGTCGTGTCTTGGCGTTGGCATGACTCTTCAGCCAGTCAACATCAATAGTGATATTATCGTTGTTTCCAAACACTTCAATGTCTGCTGTCGTAGCTTCTACCATGTACTCTGACAAGTCAAATATCTTACTAGCACTTGTGAACGATTTGAAATAGAGGCGACCGTTCTTGTAAATAGCCTGAATCTTATTGTTGATGATAAACGCTTTGTCGGTCATCCGGGTGAAGTTGTGCTGCTCCTGAAAGAACCGCAAAATGTATTTGTTCTCCAGTAGATTGCCACTTGAGAACATTTGGAAAAAATATGAGCCCTCTTCATACCAGAAGATGCTTTGGATTTCGTCCTCATCAATATCCAAAGTTGTCAGACCTTGTTGGTTATCGGGAATGTCGATAAACACTTCTGGCAAATCCATCGTAATGAAAGAAATCTCATTTTCATTCTCCCTGATGACATACCTCCCGTCAAACTCTACCTCTTCAGTCTCATCATTCATTAATTCCGATGCAGCGTTGACAAACAGTTCTTTCGTCGGCTCAATAATCTCTTCGCTTAGGTCAATATATCTCAACTGGCCATTCTTTAATAAAGCATATAGTTGACTCATAATGATAAAAATTTACACTATTAATGCCATTTCATTTGTCAAAAGAACAATTTGACTTATATCTGCAACATTGCCCCAATGACGTTTCGACAACAACATGATAAACATCCCGTTGACATTCCTCCCTTCATAGCAATTATAACCCAAAAGTGTGAATACTAGACTGGCATATCCATGTTTGGATAAAGCTATAATCATTACCAAGGCTATAACTCCAATAACAATTAAAATGGCAACTATCGGGACTTCTCCACCTTTAAAGAGCAGTGTAGCCCATGGTGCCAACATGGCTATGATTTGCAAAACATTAACCGTCTTGGGTTGCGATGATTTCAATTTAATGCTTTTAATGGATTTGTTATTCTTCGAATTACTCCTTAGAATGCATTTCGTTGCGAAAAAGGTATAGAAAAAAATAATGATGAACACATTAACCGTAATCCAAACAAAACCTGGTATTTTAAAATGACTAAACAAATCAGCCCATCCATTCCCATATTCGGATGGAAATAATGCAATAACTACAATGGCTATTGATAACAGCAAAGGAGACACTACTGTTGTTGCTAATATAACTTGGTTATATCTCGATATCATATAAATGATAGTTTTCTCTACAGGTAAATTAATCCAACAATGGAATCGGACATGTATTAATTACTTCACAATTTCTTTTTCCGTGGTTAATTCATGATTCTTATACATCCTCTGTTCCTTGCACCACTTCCTAAATAATGTACTTCATACCAAAACGTATTCTTCGTGAATAGCTGCATGAACCATAGCGCGAGCCTCTTCGATGCTCATTGTCTCTGTATCCTCCTCCAGCATCTCCCGGATACGGCAGTCTATCAACTGCTGCACCCATTCACGGATGGCAGCTGTGTCGGAAAGATTGGGATTCACATCGCGAAGCGTTTTCTCGTCAATATCAATTGTTACTGTGCACATGATCTATTTCTATGTTAAAGGTACATAAATTTTTCCACTACCGCAAACCCACAACTTTCAACTCTAAACTCCCCAACTGACTCTAAACTCTCAACTCTCAACTCTAAACTCTAAGAACTCCTTCCTCCTCATGCGGCACATACGGCCCTTCCTTGCACTCGAAGATGACGGAATTGGGCGCTAAGGCTTCCACTGTGTGCCATACATTCTTTTCCACATTGGCGCCATAGCGACACTCTGATGGGTTGAGGACGACGCTTTCGATGATAGAGCCGTCATCGCTGTATGTGGTGACCTTTATTTTGCCACGCAAAACAATAAAAGATTCATCTTTCTCCGGGTGGCGATGGATGGGTATATCCGCTCCCGGCTCCACAGCATTGAGAAAACGATGGCATTTGTCTTCCAAGCTTTCATGGAAGTTTAAGTTCATCCGCAAACGTGGTGATGCTTTGGCTTGGGCTGACAAATCGTCTAGAATCTTATCGTCTATGACCATATTCCATTAACTAAAACGAAAGAATATCCATCTCGGAAAGCGGTTCCCAACGTCCATCCTTCACCGCCAGCACTACCGAGCCCGATTCCACGGCATGGATGCTATGCCACTGCCCGGC
>JAEEGL012490207.1_pt1 | contig 13072 bp, 12 predicted proteins | sample 9134231 | NCBI WGS metagenome assembly JAEEGL01 (sample SAMN16246548, study PRJNA631951) | gut metagenome | biome: gut microbiome; feature: rumen; material: fiber-attached | host: Bos | place: Iran: Karaj | collected 2018-10 | reverse complement strand
TATGACAAGCCCGGCAACCTCTTCGTTGCAGGATTCATGGGATCACCTCAGATGAACTTCCTTGATGCTGAAGTTGAGGTTAACGGTGATGAAGCTGCTCTTAAGATCGGCGGCAAGGCTATCCCGCTTCCTCCTGCAAAGGCTAAGAAAGTCATCGACGGCGGCTACAACGGCAAGACCGTTACATTCGGTATCCGTCCTGAGGATGTATATGATTCACAGATGTTCATCGAGAACGCAAAATGCGTATTCGAGTCCAACATCAAGGTTTACGAGCTTCTGGGTGCTGAAGTTTATCTGTACTTCGATCTTGAAGAGTTCCCGATCACAGCAAGAGTTGATTCCAGAACTACAGCAAGACCCGGCGATACAGTTAAGTTCGCATTCGACGTTGAGAAGATCCACATCTTCGACAAGGAAACCGAGCAGACCATTACCAACTAATTGTATTGGTCACGGAATAATCAAATATGTTAAGATTAGGGGGATGGATTTCCATCCCCCTTTTTGTTTACCGTAGTTTCTGATCAGAGGTACGCTCATGATTTCGATCCAGACCGTAAAAAACTGTATTGATGACTTAAAGAACATAACCAAAATTGATTATGCCGTATATGATGCCTTCGGTACTCTTCAGACTCAGACCGGGGATGCGGAGCATCCGGGAGTATCCGTGATAACCGATTTTGTGGAGGCAAATGCTGACTCGCAGGTCATGGGGCCGCATCATCTTTTGCCCGTTATGGACGGTGAAGATCTGCTGTATGTGTTGGATGCGTATGGAGAAACAGATGAAACATACACATACGGACGCATTGCCGTAAGTTCCCTTCAGAACTTGATAGCGGCATACAGGGAGAGACTTGACAGAGGAGGGTTCTTCCAGAATCTGGTCATGGACAATCTTCTGCTGGTGGACATATATAACCGCGCCAAGAAGCTTCACATAGAGAATAACGTAAGGCGGGTCGCAGTGTTCGTTGAAACATCACCCGACCAGAATGTGATGGGACAGGAAGTTTTAAGCGGAATGTTTTCCGTGCAGAACGGCGATTATACGACTGCCATCGATGAAAAAGGGATCATACTCATCAAGAAACTTGAGGACGGTCAGGATTATGACGATGTCCGTGCGGTAGCGGACACGATAGTCGATATGATGCAGATGGAAGCCATGATCAACGTCAGGGTTTCCTACGGAACCATAGTTGACGACTTAAAGAACGTATCAAGATCGTATAAGGAAGCTCTGATGGCTTCTGAGGTCGGCCGGATATTCTACAGCGAGAGCAGGGTTGCCGCGTATAACAATCTGGGTATAGGCAGGCTCATCTACCAGCTTCCCGAGAATCTCTGTCATATGTATGTTGAGGAGATATTCGGAGACAATATTCCGAACGATCTTGATGAAGAGACCAAGAATACGATCGACAAGTTCTTTGAGAACAATTTGAATATATCAGAGACTTCACGTCAGCTGTTCGTCCATAGGAACACGCTCGTATACAGGATCGAGAAACTTGAAAAACAGACAGGTCTGGATATCAGGGTATTTGATGATGCGCTGACATTTAAGATCGCGCTTATGGTGCTTGATTACGAGAAATATTTAAAAGAGAGATAGAAGCACAAAAATACCGTGCACCTTCCTTCGAACTGCCGTAAGTGTATGTTTCCTCTGCAGTTAGCTCCGCCAGGCACCCTCACGGCACATGAGAGGTTCCGCTTAGTGCTGCTGCCTTCCTGCCCTGACACGGTTCATGGATTCTCATTGCGTAAGACCCAAACTTCATCACCACTTACAGAGGGCGTTTACACTGACATAGGCCCTCCGGTCGGCATCACCCCTGCTGGAGCGGATTGCAGGTACAGGGCTCCGCTACTTCCCCGGTTGCACGGCTTAATTAGTATATGTAATTAACCGGCCGTTGTCAAACTGCGCAGGCGGCAAAAGATCATAATATAAAAGTACAGGGATTGACATAGGGAATGGAATATCAGACAAGTGATATAAAATATATGAAAGAAGCCATAAAACAGGCCAGACTTGCTCTTTCGCACGGAGAGGTTCCGATCGGCTGTGTGATCGTGTATGAGGATAAGATCATAGGCCGCGGCTATAACAGGCGCAATACCGACAAGTGCACACTTGCCCACGCGGAGATCAGTGCGATAAAGCGGGCAAGTAAATCCATGGGTGACTGGCGTCTCGAAGAATGCACGATGTATGTGACGCTCGAACCCTGCCAGATGTGCGCGGGAGCCATAGTTCAGGCCAGGATCCCCAAGGTGTTTGCGGGCGCTTCAAGTCCCAAGGCGGGATGCGCGGGTTCCATACTCGATATCCTGACCAATAACGAATTCAATCATCAGGTTGATTACGATCAGGGGCTGCTTGAAGCAGAATGCGCGCGGCTTCTCAAAAGATTTTTTGTGGATCTGCGGGCCCGCAACAAGGAAGAAAAGCGCATGAAAGCGCTGTATGATGCGGACGAAAACTAAAGACAAGGACCTAAAAGATAAATGAACTTTATTTTGGACATAGACGGAACATTATGGGATACCACTGAGATAGTGGCAGGAGCGTGGAACGATGCGACTTTTGATGTGGGCCTGGGAGAAAAACTCGGCAGATTCGTTCATGCAGATATGTTAAAAAAAGAATTCGGCAGACCGATGGACGTGATCATCGACGATCTGTATCCTGATGAAACTCCTGAAATCAGGGCCAAACTTATGGTGAGCATCAAAGAACATGAGCATACCTGTGTCGGGGGCTGCACGGAAGATCTGTCATATCCCGGGGTTAAAGAAACGCTGAGAACCCTGTCGCAGGACCACAAACTTTATATCGTCAGCAACTGTCAGGACGGATATATACCGCTTGTCATGGATAAACTCGGCATCACGGATCTGATCCTTGATCATGAAAGCTTCGGTGCCAGCGGCCTGCTAAAAGCGGATAACATCAGACTGGTCGTTGAAAGAAACGGTCTGAATTATGAAGATACATTTTATATAGGCGATACAAAAGGCGACTACGAGGCGGCAAAAGAAGCCGGAGTCGGATTCATTTATGCCGCGTACGGATTTGGCGGCGATGAACCGGTACCCGGCTATGACGGCCCATCAATTAAGTCATTTGAAGAACTGAAGTCATTCCGTGGCTGATTGGCAGATTATTTAAGAATATGTTTGGAAAAAAGAAAAACAAAGGCCCCACAATCGAATATGATCCCGAAACCGAATATCCCGTAATACGCGCGAGCATATGTAACGGTGAAAAGGTTGCGGGCATTAAAGGGAAAACGTCCGCAACCTTTCGTGAGATCATGACGATCCGCACACACGAAGATCTGCTTGAGTTTAAACGCATGTGCGGAGTCGATGAAGTAAAGACCGAATATTAATCGCGCGCCGCGAACATATGTCCCGCAGCGTAGTACTTTGTGTCACGCAAGCGTGACACAGTCGCAGCAAGGGACATATGTGTCAGCTGGCGCGCGTATTTATACTACGACGTCATGTCGAGCTGCGCGACGGTCCCCACGCTTCCTGATTCCCGCAGGAATATCCCCGTTGAGCGTATATAGGCATCGGTCCTGTTAAACGCATCGTTCAGTGAAAACTGCGTATCCGCCTTTCCGAGGAAGATCGCTCCTACATCTGCGCTCTTTAGGTCTAACAGCATATCCTTTCCGTTCTCATCTTTGGTCCAGACTTTTAATCTGTTAAAGATATCGTCATTTTCATCGATCCATCCGTTACGATCGCTGTCGTACTCAGCCAGATCAAAGAATCCGTCGCCGCTTTTTGTTCCGAAGAGCTCGCTTCCGTCATTTATGATCCCGTCTTCATTCAAGTCAAGCGCGAGGAATCCGCTTCCTGCTCCCGCAAACGAGATATTCTCTTTTACCCCGTCGCAGTTTAAGTCGAACAGGAATTTAAAATCAGAAACATTTGTGATATCGCTGTCTATGTTGATGACAAGCGGATCGGTAACGAAATAGTCTTTTGCAGTGAACTGCTCAAATACCTGTGTAAAAGACCTCGACATTGAAAGTTCGACACCGAAATCGATCTCGCGTCCGTCAGCGGTCCTGACCATGCCGCTTGAGATAAAGCTTGTGGATTCCTCTTCATGATACATAAAAGATGACGTTGAACTGCGTACCCAGATGGAGCCCGGCGATACCGTGCCGGTTTCCCCACCGGCAGGAACCGTTTCCCCTGTCGAAACGTCATAGACGTTTGATGAGTCGCAGTACGAAAATCCTCTCAGGAAATCGAAGATCCTGTGGAGAAGCTGCAGGCGGATGGACCTGATCGCGTCAGTTCCGCTCATGCGCGTGTTGCCGGCATTCAGTTGTTTTAACGGCTGGCTTAAGAAGTTTTGGTAGAACCCTAACGACTGTTCGCCGGGGTCACCTGCCCTGCGATTGCGGGCGGACCGTGTCTGCATGACCTGCGTGTGGGATCTTGCAGACGACATGGATACTGTTGAATCCATTATTCTCATGTTTACCTCTTTTCCGGGGGCGACAAATAAACCGACGACCGATCAGCCCCCTAACTGATGAGGTGTTCCTGCTCAGTAGGGTAGATGTCCTTACCTCTCCTGAAGCTGATCAGTTACACTTTTACGTTCATGTCTCCCCACGGTGTCCATAACGTGGTAAACCTAAGACATATATTATATCGACATGAAAAAGACGATTCTTTACACGATTTGCGTACAGGTCTGCCGTATGTTATCATTAACAATAATTATTTTTTGTGAAAGGAACAGATTTTGGATACCCCCGGTGTCATACAACTTATAGTTCTGATCGTATTGCTGATATTATCGGCATTCTTTTCTTCAGCGGAGACTGCTTTTACCACTGTGAACAAAGTACGCATCCGTACTCTCGCGGAGGACGGTAACAAGCGGGCCCTCAGAGTAGAGCGGATCCTTTCGGATCATTCCAAGATGCTCTCGACCATACTCGTAGGCAATAACATCGTTAATATAGCCGCGACCTCGATTGCGACCGCTTTGACCATACGCATTTTCGGCAATGTATATGTGGGTATAACTACGGGCATTCTAACGTTTGTCGTGCTCATTTTCGGCGAAGTGGTTCCCAAGAATATGGCAAAAGTAAACAGCGACAAACTCTCACTTTTATATTGCGGCGCTATACGCTTTTTCATGATACTGCTCACACCTATCGTGTTCATAGTGGACGCGCTATCCAAGGGAGTTCTTAAACTGATGGGCATAGATCCAAACGCCCAGGATGAGCAGATAACGGAAGATGAGTTAAAGACATATGTTGATGTAAGCCATGAAGGCGGCGAGATAGAATCCGAAGAACACGAGATGATCTACAACGTGCTCAACTTCTCTGATTCCGAGGCGGAGGATATCATGATTCCCCGCGAAGATATGTCCACGGTCGGTGTTGACGCGACATACGACGAGGTCATGGAAGTATTCAGGGACAAGATGTTCACCCGTATCCCCGTATGGGAGGAAGAACCCGACAATTTCATAGGTCTTGTTAACATCAAGGACTTCATTCTTGTGGATGACAAAGAAAACTTCGAGATCCGGAAGATCATGCGTGAAGCCATGTATACCGTGGAGCACAAGAAAACGCTTGATCTTTTGAAGGAGATGAAGGAAAAGACTTTGAGTCTTGCTTTTGTCTTAAATGAATACGGAAGCTGTGTCGGGCTGATCACGATGGAAGATCTGCTTGAGGAGATAGTCGGTGACATCAGGGATGAGTTTGATGAAGATGAGGAAGAACTGATCATCGAGCTGGGCTCAAGATCATATCTGATCGAAGCTTCAATGAAGACAGATGATATAAATGACGCGCTGGAGACCACGCTCCATTCAGAGGACTATGACTCGATCGGCGGACTCATGATAGAAGCGCTCGAGAGACTGCCTGAAGACGGAGAGGTTGTGGAACTTGAGGACGGCACCCTGCTTCAGGCTAAGGGGATACACCAGAATCGTATCCTTAAGGTTTTAATGACTCTGCCTGAACCGGAAACCGAACCGGATGAGACAGGCGACAAGGATCGTGCCGGTGACGATACAGATAAAGCGGACGAATCCGATGACCATGTAAAAAACGATGTAACTGTTGAGGAGAGTACAGATGATTCCGACCGGCCTGCAGTAGAGATCGGATCGGATGTTGAACTCTGACCGATCAGCCGGCAGATCCGGCGGGCTGTATGCAGATCACGATCCTTTGTGTTGGAAAGATAAAAGAAAGATTCTACCGTGACGCGGCGGATGAGTACATCAAACGCCTGGGACGGTACGGTAAGATAAATATAATTGAAGTGTCGGATGAGATGACACCGGATAAGTTAAGTGAGGCCGAAAAAGACAGGATACTGTCTAAGGAAGCCGAACGAATCATAGCCAGGATCCCGGAAGGCTCTCATCTGATCACGCTTGAGATTGGGGGCCGGGAATATGATTCCGAAGCCCTCGCTTCATATATTGACGGGCTCGGTGTCAGTGGCGTCAGCCATATCACTTTTGTTATAGGGGGATCGCTTGGTCTTCACGGATCCGTGACCGGGCGTGCCGACATGCACTTAAGCTTTTCACGGATGACTTTTCCGCATCAGCTCATGCGGGTGATACTGCTTGAACAGATATACCGGAGTTACCGGATCATAAACGTGGAACCGTATCATAAATAATGAGCATCAGGCGATGCGGTCACGGATGTGATACATGGTTCATCATATGGATGATCGGAGTATGACTTCCAGCGGGAGTGAGATCTTTCGCGGAAGCATGGAATACCCGTTCATTCTGTCTTTTAAGACGTCTACCGCGGCGATACCCATTTCTCTCATGGGTACGTTTATGGTTGACAGGGGCGGATTTGAGAAACGCGCCATCTCTATATTGGTTATTCCCATAACAGCGACCTGTTCGGGAACTTTGATATTGAAATCATACAGTGATCTGAGGACAGCCATAGCCATCAGGTCGCTTGATACCACAAGCGCTCTCGGGAGCGCGTTTTCTTTATACAGACGGCTGATCGCTTCGTGACATTCTTTTTCATCCCAATGACAGTTTATGCAGGTTTCTTTTCTGACTGTAAGACCACGCGCATGCATTTCGCTGAAATAACCCCTGAAACGCCGGCTGTTCTCAAGACGGTCTCCCTGCGGGGAGGCGCCCAGAAATCCTATGTCTGTGTACCCTTTGTCGCAAAGTACCGATACAGCGAGAGAAGAGGCTTCATAATGATCATATATAACATTGTCTATATCTCTGTGTGCGGTATCTATACCCACGATCGCGGGGATCTTTCTTCTTATATTGGAATAGATGTCTGGACTTAACGTGTTCATCAGGATGATGCCGTCAAGTTTCGGGAAAAGAGAATCCAGCGACCGGCAGTTCTCTATCTCATCCGATGTAATAACAAACGGAACAGTGAACCCGTTCTTTGCGGCTTCATTTTCAACCGAGGATAACAGATTCAGGTAATAAGGGTCGCTGTTATCCTGATCAGTGCTGATCACGCAGCCTATGCTAAAACGGGATCCTTCGCCGGTTTTCTTTGACTCGCCGGATTTCTTCCTTATATTTTCCGCGGGAGCTTTGTAGTTTAACTTGGCGATCGCTGCCCAGACTCTTTCTTTTGTTTCCTCTGTCATGCGTCCTTCCGTATCGTGGTTGATGACTCTTGATACGGTTGCTGTTGATACACCCGCTTCGCGGGCAACGTCGCGAATATTGCTCATATATACCTCATCTCCGCTTGGTTAACAGAACTGTTTACCATTCCGATGTTACAGTTGTTACTCAACTGTTTATGATTATATGATACAGCCGTGATAAAGTCAATATCCGTAAACCCATGTATTTACGCGAAAAACAAAAAATAAAATTAGAGGTTTACAATTGGGTAACAAGTGATTATAATGAGGTTAACAGGAAGGTAACAAACCTCAAATGAGGTTAACACGATAATCCGGACTCATGGAGAGTAAGATATGAAGCTTGCACTGATAGGAGCAGGACAGAGAGGAAGAATATATGCTGACTATGCTTACGAGCATGGCAAAGCGGATATTGCATATATCGTAGAACCTGATGCAGGCAGGAGGGCAGCTGCAGCCGCCATATACGGTCTTACCGATGAGCAGCTTTTTGAAGACCCCACCGCTTTTTTTGCTCTGGGCAGGGTGTGTGATGCGGTGATCATAGCCACCATGGACAGGCAGCATTACGCGCATACTATTCCGGCTCTTGAACTTGGTTATGACGTTCTTCTCGAGAAACCCATATCTCCCGATCTGGCGGAATGTCTTGCTATACGCGATACCGCGATCAGGAATCACTGCAGGGTTATGGTTTGCCATGTGCTCAGATACACGGGTTTCTGGTCAGCCATCAAGAGGATAACGGACAGTGGGGATCTGGGCAGAGTCATAGATATACAGCACAATGAGAATATAGGAAACTTTCACATCGCGCACTCATTTGTAAGGGGTAACTGGCGAAACAGTGATATGACCAGTTCCCTCATCATGCAGAAATCATGTCATGATATGGATCTGCTCACATGGATAGTCGGAAGCAGAGCATCAAGAGTTGCTTCATTTGGAGAACTGAATTACTTTAAACCGGATCATGCGCCCGAAGGATGCGCAGACAGATGCAGTGAGTGCGGTGTGACGGACTGCCGCTTTGATGCCAGGAAAGTATATCTGCCTATTGCCGGTAACTGGCCCGCAACGGTATTGTCCGTGGAGCAGTCCGAAGACGATCTTATGTGCGCGATCAGAGAAGGCCAGTATGGCAGGTGTGTATATAAATGTGACAACAACGTATGTGATCACCAGGTCGCCATATTCGAATTTGAGAATGGCGTGCATGCATCCTTTAACTTAAGCGGTTTTACCAACAGGATGTGCCGGACAGTCAAGATCATGTGTGAGGATGGTGAGATCCGCGGAGATGATGATTTAAATGAGATAGAGATCATCAGATTTACGTCAAACTGGCAGACTGAGCCTGAGATAAAAAAGATCACTCCCGACATCCGCGAAGGTTTTCATGGCGGTGGCGATGCAGGGCTTATGGAGAGCTTCTTAGATATGATAAGCGGCCAGGACACGGAGAATCTGTCTGCTATCGACAGGTCTATAGAAAGCCATGTTATGGCGCTCGGAGCTGAGAGATCCAGAGTTGAACACAGAGTCGTGGACCTGACGGAGCTTCGCGGTGACAGGTAAGTTTATGAACAAAACAGGTTATGAAAAGCTTAAATCGATATTGGAGCCGGTCTATCTGGATGATAAGTTTGCTGATGCTTATGCTGAGTGGAGCGGCGAGGGTTATGTCCTGAATGCTGATGAGCTTATGCAGATCCTGGGCAGATACGACCTGACAGATGAACTTAAGGAGAACCTGTGCGCCAGCCTGGATCATCTTAAAGCCGATCCTGCCATTGTTGAATACATGACATTCATCACCTGGGTAATGTGTGATGCCAGATATACATATTACATAGAGGATAAGACTGATTTTAACCTGACACGCACAGGCGATACGGGACGCATGGTTACATTCTTCATATGCATGTCATGTATCAGACATGCCATGAAGGATCTGGAAAAGAGACATATTCCCGCTTCGCTTTATGAGGACATCCCGCACAGGATGCTTAAGCGTCAGATGGACAAGATCATCCGGGACGATGACTATTTCGTTGATGACCTCCAGTGGCAGGCGAACTTTTATTCACTGTCAATCTATCTGTTTGACAGATTCCTGTTTGTTCCCTGCAGATTCGACGATCCTTATACCTTTTACAGAAAAGACGATGACGTGGTCGGTATAGCTGACGATGAACTCATGGTGGATACAGAGGGGCAGATCGTAAACTCTGATGCGGATCCGGATGAAGAAGATCCCGGCATCAGAAACGGACATTACTATGGCGCTTTCAGAAAAGACAGAAAAGTTGCCTTTGTTACCAAAAGGTCGGAAACCGATACTTCAGTCACCGGATACCGTATATCGCCCTGCGGTTTTGTCACTGATCATGTAGTTACTTTGGACAAGAGTGAATATAAACAGATACTTAAGAGGGATGACTGGATGATCGGATTTCATATTCCTTCCGGTGAAGGTTATACTCCGGCCAGAGTCAGGAGTTCGATGAAACCGGCATGGGATTTCTTTAATAAGTATTATCCCGAGATACCTTTTAAGGGGTTCTGGTCAGCGAGCTGGCTGTATGACGGAAGGCTGTCACTGCTTCTTCCCGAAGACAGCAATATAGTCAGGGTTCAGAGACAGCTGTTTAACTACAGCGGTGGATGGAACGGCGAGATGCTGTATCTGGAGCTGTACGGTGATGTGGATATGCCGCTTACGGACGTACCGAAACGTACAAGCCTGCAAAAGAAGGTTGCCCGTTACCTTGAAAACGGCGGAAAATTTTGCGAGCCCGGAATGGTATATTTTCCCGAAGAACTGGATAAAGACTATGAACAGATGATCTATATCACACCGGAAGATCTTGACCGGCAGGATGAATTGTTTGAGACAAACGGCCTGAAAGGGAGGGTTGGATGAAGAAGGAATTCAAAAGAAACTGGCAGCTGTATCTGATGACAGTTCCTGCGCTGATATTTTTGATCCTGTTTTGCTATATACCCTACGGCGGACTGTGGATGGCGTTCACGGACTATAACTACTTAGACGGTATGTTCGGAAGCAGGTTCGTAGGACTTGATAATATCAAATTCTTCTTCAGCTCAGGTACAGGTCTTGGACTTAAATCCGTGAGGAATACGCTCATCATCAACTTCTGGGGACTTATCATCGGTACGATCGTTCCCATTACGATCGCGATCTGCTTTAACGATGTGAGCCACAAGCTGTATAAGAAGGTGACGCAGAGCGTCATGTTCTTCCCTTACTTTTTATCATGGGTTGTTGTAGGCGCTATCATATATGCATTTTTCTCGACCAGTACCGGCATAGTTAACCAGTGGCTTGCCGGTGCCGGACAGGATACGGTCAGATGGTACTCGGAACCTAAATACTGGAAACCGATAATAATCGCCGCAGATGTCTGGAAATGGTGCGGATATAACTCGATCATTTATATGGCAGCGCTTGCGGGTTTTGACACAACACTGTATGAAGCTGCCAGGGTTGACGGAGCGAACAGGTTTAAACAGATCATACACATCACTCTTCCGCTCCTTAAGCCGACAGTGGTGATCCTTACACTCATGTCAATAGGCAGGATCTTCTTTGGTGATTTTGGAATGATCTACGGTATCGTTGGAAATAACGCTCTACTGTATGAAGAAGTGGCAGTTATCGATACCTATGTATATTCAGCGATGAGAACCCTGGGATTCTCATATACCACCGCCATAGGACTCATGCAGTCCGTGATGGGACTTATCCTCATCACCATATCGAATCACTTTGCCAAGAAGATCAATGAAGGGGAGGGCCTGTTCTGATGAAAAACAAATCCGTCAGAGTCAAAAGATCGGGTGCAGATATAGCAGTCAGCGTCTTCTCATATGTCTTCGTGGGTTTCATAGCACTGGCATGTTTTCTCCCGCTGCTCATGGTCGTGTCGGTATCGCTGTCTGATAATACAGCTGTCGTGCAGAGAGGGTACTCTTTTCTGCCAAGAGATCTGACGACCGACACCTACCTGTATCTGTTCTCGCACAGTGGCGCGAGGATACTCAGATCCTACTTTGTGACGATCACGATCACCGTTGTGGGAACAATAGCAGCCATGATCATCACGAGTATGTGCTCTTTTGCATTATCGATCAAGAGCCTTAAGTACAGAAATGTGATCGCGTACATCTGCAACTTTACGATCATCTTTTCCGCGGGACTCATACCCTGGTATTACGTATGTGTCAACTGGTACGGATTCGGGAACAACTTAAAATCGCTGATCCTGCCGCAGATGGTAAATATCTTTAACATGTTCCTTTTGAGGACGTATTTTGAGCAGGTTCCGGGTTCGCTTTATGAATCGGCCAGGATAGACGGCGCAGGATACTTTAAGATCTGGTCCTCGATCGCCGTTCCACTTACCAAGACGGGAATGATGACAGTCGGAATGATGTATGCGCTCGCATACTGGAACGACTGGTGGAATGCTCTGATGTTTGTGAGCGACAGAGAGTATTTCCCGCTCCAGTATTATCTGTACAATATCCTGTCTAATGTAAATGCCATCACTTCGGGCAGGGTGCCGTCGGGAGCCGCGGCCAATATCAAACTCCCGTCGGAGACAGTTAAGATGGCGGTAACTATTGTAACTATCGGACCCATCATATTCCTATATCCTTTCGTGCAAAAGTATTTCGTAAATGGAATCATGACCGGTGCCGTTAAAGAGTAAAAAAGGAGGCAAGTATGAATAAAAAAGTTTTTTCGTTACTGATGGTTGGTGTACTCGCTTCATCAATGCTTCTTGCAGGATGCGGTTCATCAGGCGCTGCCGGTTCGGGAGCATCGGCTAAGGACACCGGTAAAGTAATCATTCTGTATCCCGGGGAAGAAACGGATGAGATGGCCAATTTCATCGACAATGAACTCAATCCCAAGCTTAAGGCAGAGATCGGTGAAGAAGTTGAACTGGTCTACAAAGGTTGGGATCAGTATTGGGAACAGAAGGACATCATGTTATCTGCAGGCGATGCGATAGATCTGTATTGGGACGGTCTGCAGGATATAGGCATCATGGTTAATAAGAAACAGTGCCAGCCTCTTGATGAACTGATCGCGACATACGGACAGGATATGAGAAAAGTTATTCCCGACGGGCAGTTATCCGGTGGTGTTGTTGACGGTGTCCAGTACGGAATTCCTTCCGCATACGCTCCTTCATCATGTATGTTCCAGCTCGTATGTGTCAGGGAAGACCTGCTGGAAGAGGTCGGGATGACTGATATTCAGACCCCTGATGACCTTACCGAATATGCGCAGAAGGTAGCGGAAGCACATCCCGAAACCAGCGGCCCCGCAGACATAATC
>JAEEGL012119116.1_pt1 | contig 13072 bp, 10 predicted proteins | sample 9134231 | NCBI WGS metagenome assembly JAEEGL01 (sample SAMN16246548, study PRJNA631951) | gut metagenome | biome: gut microbiome; feature: rumen; material: fiber-attached | host: Bos | place: Iran: Karaj | collected 2018-10 | reverse complement strand
TAATGAAAAAGCGGATATTTGTATATTTATTTACATGCAGAATGCCGGTATAATTATCCAATATGAAAGAATTCATAAGGAACTTTTTGGTTGGACTTGCACTTGTAGCGGCAGGAATTGGTATGATTGAAACGCCTTTTTCAGGCGGTGAATCTTACAGTATCCTGGCTATGATTTTTATGCCGATTTTTGGTGTGATACTTTTGTTTGGCGGTTTTATCTTTCTTGGACCGGCACTCAGCACGATAAAAAGCAAATTTTTTAAAGCAAAAAGCAGTCTTAAAAGCTATATCGCCAATGCCGGCACAGAACCGGAAGACACTTTTTCCACGTTCCGCACTGATTATGCCGATTTTCTTGCGTCAAACTCCACGGAAGAAAATCCGAAAGTTCAGAACGATGTTACGCAAATGTTCCGAAACATACTGGAGCTTCAGCGCCGCCGCTTGCGCAGACTGAATGTGTCATGCAGCTTTAAGTCCGTAAGAAAAAGCCACAGCATAAACCTGCCGCCCGTAGTATCGGACAAATACTCCGACGGCAAGTATATGATAGACGAGATAAAGGAAGATATTGCCGCAACCACCGAGTATTCAAAAGACGGAAAAATTATCTACACCAGAACGGACAACGACATTGCGCACTATACAGTTGCAAGCGCAAAGCATATTTCTGAAAACGAGATAGTCTGCCCGAACTGCGGTGCTACGCAGACAAAGGAACAGCTTTTGGACGGCTGTGATTACTGCGGAACAAAGTTTATGGTGGAAGATTTGTCCGAAAAAATCTCGGACTTTGCCCTGCGCAGCGATTATGAGTTACAGTACAGCAGGTACAAGAATGTACGCAAATACTTTACTCCGTTTGTAGGATTCGGCGTAGAAGCGGTTGTCTGGGTTTCTTACATTGTGTACATGATATTCAATTTTTCAAAGCTTCAGAATGAATCCGGCGCAGGTTTTTTTACAATGCTGACCAGCGGACTTTTTATTTCCGGTATTGCGGCACTTCCTTTTACATTTATTGCAATCGGGCTGTTCAATGCGTTTGTTTTTCCGTTGATTCAGCTGGTAGCTTCGTTCAGCTATGTTTCTAAAAAGGTTCTCGACAAACAGAAAAACGTGGAAAAGAATAACAGACAAATGCAGGTTTTCGTAAAAAAAACAGATCCGTATTTTTCAATCGCGTCATTTTACTCGAATGTGCAGAACAAACTTGCCACCGTGCATTTTGCCGAAACTGACGGACAGATAAACGCTTTTGCGGTCTGCGACCTGAGCGGCTTAAAAGACGGTTATAAAAACGTGATAGATATGCAAACCGAATACATAAGCCTGAAATCTTATTCTGTAAGCAACGGACTGCAAAACGCGCTGCTTGAGGCATTTGTAAAGCTGATCTGTCTGAACGGCGAAAAATGCACTGTAAGGAATGAGCATATCAGTATGCGGCTTACAAAATCCGCAGATTGCAAAACGCAGGTTGTGTGCGGTCCTTCTGTGTTAAAGTGCAAGGGCTGCGGAACAAGCCTTTCGCTGCTTGAAGGCAAAAAGTGCGCTTATTGCGGCAAAGATATGGATTTGGAAAAACACGACTGGGTAATCAGGGAATACGAAGTGCTGAGGTAAGTTATCCTGCAATTATTCTTTGAATGTCCATGACGGTTGGGGCTATGTGCGTGGCTCCGGCGGTTTCAAGTTCCTCCCGGCTGCCGTAGCCGTACAAAACACCGATTGAGTCTATGCCGGTCTTTTTTGCACCGGTAACGTCCTGTTCGCGGTCGCCTACCATAACTGCGTTTTGCAGGTTGCTCACACCGCCTTTTTCAAAAGCGTATGCGATAACATCTTCTTTTTTACAACGTGAAAGATCCATCGAAGCACCCGCTATACAGTCAAAGTAATCAAAAAGATCAAAGTGCTTAAGGATTCGGATAACGAATTCCTCCGCTTTGGAAGAAGCGACCAGTAGTGTTTTTCCCTGCTTTTTAAGGGAATCCAGTAGCTCCGGTATTTTGGGGTAAACCTTGTTTTCAAAGATACCCTTGTCCCTGAAATATTCGCGGTAGTATTTGATTGCGGTCAGAGCCTCTTCCGGCGAAAAGTTAAAGTATTTGACAAATGAGTTTTGCAGCGGTGGTCCGATAAAGCAGAAAAGCGTAGTTCTGTCGGCAACGGTTATACCGTATTTTTTAAGCGCATAGGCTACGGAATTGGTTATTCCCTCGCCCGGGTCGGTAAGTGTTCCGTCCAAATCAAAAAGAATGTGAGTATACATGATTGAACCAATATATCACACGATGGCTGTTTTTGAAAATCAACTACTTTCAACAAGCCGATAGACCAAATTCCCGCCGAGAATTTTAAAATTCACGCCGAGTTTTTCAAAATTCACGCCGAGAATTTTGAAATTCCCGGCGTGTTTTTGCAAAGAAAAAAACTTAGAAAAAATAGCTTATTCCCATGCATTGTTGGTGCGCCATTCGTATTCGACATTATTCCAATATCCTGAAACATTTATATCAAAGGATGCTTCAGACGAATCCGTCGCTTCTACATTGAACTGAATGTTACCGCTGCTGGTCGGGTCACTGTCAAAAGAGAATGGTCCTGGAACTCCTTTGAATGCGGATTTATAAACCTTTGTCAGAGATGATGGTAACATAACCGTAGTCAATGCGCCACAATCTTTAAAGCATCCGCTTGGAATTTCTGTTATACTTGTACCGATAAGTTCCAGCCAAGTCAAAGCAGTTTTATAGTGATTGTGGACAGCATATTGGCTTATAGAAGTTATGTCTGTGTCGTTAATGACATACTTTATATCAGTTGCGCTTGGTGCAAAATCGTTAAATGATTGTATCGTATTTACTGCTACAGTTAAAGTGTCTGTCTTGAAAATAGTAAATGTTTGGTTAGATACACGATTGTCACCTGTCCTGAATCGGAATTCTCCTTGCGTTCCTTCAGCTCGGTTTAGTGCATTAATGAGAAAATGATCATCCTTTTTCTCATAACTAAAAGGAGTCGCAGGATCAACTTGTTCCAGGTCAATGTCACTAAATGGAACTTCTGAATCTGAATTAATATAAAGTTTGATATCGTTTGTATATTGATAACCAGGAAAGTTTCCCATGGAAGGCGCATAAGTGTAAACGGTCGGGTCTCCGCTAATTGGTACACCATCTCTTTCAAAATGGTAGGTAACGTTGAATGTAACGGCGGGTGCTTCTCTGTATTCTGCAAATAACGAAACATTTCCTCGAATACCGGCGAGATTCATGGGATAAGTTTCAAGAGGTTCAGAATCCTGAATTGTCCAGAATGCAAATAGCTTGTTGTACTCATCATGGCTGGAAAAATCCGGAGGGAGTGGAATTCCACCTGCAACTGTATATGTTCCTCTTTTTTCGTGCCAGTCATTATCTGTACCGCAATACATTAAAAAATAGGTATAAACAACATTGAGTGTAAGCGTGTTTGAACCGCGTTCCAGTGTAATTGTGTCAGATTGGATGCTTGCGGTATCACCGCCATTCATCTCATTAAATTTCAGACTTCCGGTAGCATAAACGCTTGAGCCCGGTGTAAGGTGTTCAATAAGGACGATGTTGTCGCTTGCTGTAAGGTGTTTACTGAGAGCTTCCGCACCGTCGACAAAAATCTTAATGTCAAGATAATCGATAGTATCCCATACTGTTCCGGCAGATCTTGCATACAGACCGTTAAATTGTATAGAAACGGCACTTCCGCCTGATGATGAAGAAGTTGTGCCTGTACTGCTTGTTGCAGCACCGCCGGCTCCACCACCGCCACCGCCGCCGCAGGAGAACATTAACAAAGAGAAGAAACATAAAATAACGAAACAAAACTTAAAAATTTTTTTAATATTTTACTCTCCTGCAAACTAGAATTCATACCAAGCGGTGCCATCACTGTAAAGGGTGATGGTCTCATTGGGCAGCGATATATATAGAGCATTTATGCTTTCAAGTCCGCCCCAACCGCCTTGTTCTCCTATTGCATTCCATTGTGCTCTAGTACATCCGCAAGAATGAGCGGCACTTGGACCAGCTCCAAGGCTATTACAATTTGCAAAAGCACTATTACCTATAATCTGAAGGCTAGCAGGCAAAACAATGTAAGAGAGTGCAGTACAGTTAGAAAAACAGGCATATGGAATAGTAGTCATATTAGATTCACCCATATAAAGGGATCTTATGCAGTCACGAACTTCAGCATCAACAGCATCTGACGCTATCGAGCAATGCCAATTTGCAGCTGCATGACCTATATAATATACGAAAGTTGTTCCTGCAGGAGCGCCTTCTGGTACTAAGAATCTCTTAACAGTTACATTACCATTGTCGCTAAAGTCTCCATCAAGTTCCATCATAGAACCTACGGTTAATTCCACGTCTTTATAATAGCTGCCTCTAGAAATACGATATGTTGCAGGACCAAGGTTAACAGCTTTTAGTTTTATACAGGTTTCTTCAAAAATCGGTTCAACCACACCGGAACCGCTGATTTTTGCACAACTTAGTTCTGAAGTATTAGAAACTCCTGATACTGATATTTCAACAAGCGCACAATAATTCGGATAGTTGATTGCATCATTATCAATAGTACCAAGCCAAATATACTTGTTCCATATTTCCGGTATCATTATTTCAAAATAATCAGGGTTTCGTTCATATTTGCCATACAAAACCACATTGCCGCGGATTCCATTCATATCCGCCGGTGCGGTAAAGTCGGGATCATAATACCAACCGGTCAAAATATTGTCTCCGGCTATTCTTATATTATCCGAAACAGGTATTCCTGATGCAGCTGTATAAGTTCCTGCGGTAATAAGTTCGTTATTATCACCCAGCAACTTATAAGTATACACAACATTAAGAGTTAGCGTGTTTGAACCGCGTTCCAGCGTTATCGGGTCAGATACGATATTACCTTCTGCACCGTCGTTCATTTCGTTGTATCGCAGAGTTCCGGTAGCGTAGGCGGTCGAGCCCGGGGTAAGGTGTTCAACAAGAACTATGTTGTCGCTTGCGGTCAGGTGTTTGCTGAAAACTTCCGCTCCGTCGACAAAAATCTTAAGGTCAAGATAATCGATAGTATCCCAAACAGAACCGTATGATCTTGCATACAGACCGTTGAATTGTATAGAAACTGCACTTGCTCCTGAAGCGGAAAGATTTGAACTGGTGGTGCTTGCTGCAGTTCCGCCAGCTCCGCCGCCGCCGCCGCCGCAGGAGAACATTACCAGAGAAAAAGCGCATACTAGAACTGATAAAACGCAAAAAAACTTTCTCATATTATCCCTCCATACTATCAACAATCTTCACTTGTATTAAAAAAATAAAACAATTACTCAATTTGTATTGTAAGTCCATACCTCCCAGTTGTCAAGTTTACAAAGGGAAAACATATTGCTTTTGAAAGCTTAACAAGCTACTATGGGACAATGACATGGGTTCTTCTTGTTTTGTTGTACGGACTGCTGAAAGGTTCAAGGGCGCTTGCAAAGAAAAAGGCGATGTCAAAAAATTCCATAATGGAAGTTCTTTTGGCGTACACGATCCTTTCGTTTGTGTTTGTAATTCCGCAGGCAAAAAATGCCGGCGGGCTTGAGAAAAAATTCTATTTTTATATTGCCATAAAATCATTCGTTATTTTTGTAGCATGGATTTTCAGCTTTAATTCCCTAAAACGGCTTCCTGTCAGTGTATACGGTATTCTTGACATGTCCCGTGTCCTTTTTGCTACATTTTTGGGTGTGTTTTTTCTGGGGGAACGGCTCGGCTTTTTGCAGGGGTTGGGCTTGCTTTTTGTCTGTGCAGGACTCTTAATGCTCAAATTCAAACCGCCGTTTTTGAGGCGCATGGCTGTAGCCCCTGTCGCCGTTGAAGCCCAGCCAGAAAAGAAATACTTTGTTTCTTCCGATGTAACGACGTTTTATATAGTTATTGCGCTGGTTTCGTGCCTGCTCAATGCGCTTTCGGGCTTTATGGACAAGATTCTCATGAAAAGCATAACTAGTTCGCAGCTGCAGTTCTGGTATATGCTGTTCCTTGTCCTTTACTATGTGATTTATGTGCTTGTAAAAAAAGAAAAGATTTCGCTTTCGGTTTTCAAAAACAGATGGATCTGGTTGCTCGCCGCAATGTTTGTAATCGGTGACAAGGCGCTTTTTATCGCCAACGGAATGGCAGAAAGCCGTGTTACGGTTATGACCCTCATAAAACAAAGCAGCTGTCTTGTTACGATTTTGGGCGGCTATTTTATGTTCAAAGAAAAAGATACCTTGTACCGGATGTTCTGCGCACTCGTCATTATATTCGGAATTGTCCTCGGCATTTTGTGATGTCCTCACTGCGAAACAGATTTGTGTTTTTTGCGGGGCTGTGTTATTGTATAAGTAGACTATGCGATTCTTTTCAAAAAAACTCATTCCTGTTTTCGCACTTGCTCTGTTTGCGTTTGTATCGTGCAAGCAGAATGAGAATGAAAAATTCTTTTCAATTCCGCTTAACGATTCGTATTCGTATCTGCCGTGTGATGCAGATTCTACCTGCACCGATGCACAAGCCGGCTTTTCCCGTTTTAAAAAGCTGGATGTGTATTACAGAAACCTTGAAAAACTGGCTGACAATAACGGTTCATATCTATGGATAAAGACAGAATTTGAAATTCCTGAACAGCTCAAAGGAAAATCTTTGGGCTATGTTATTCCATACCTGCACTTTGCCGAAAAACTCTGGCTCAACGGCTCCTACATCGGAGGTTACGGACAGTTCCCGCCCGATTTGGAGAGTGCGCAATATGAAACGCATTTTTATACTCTGCCTCAAAGTCTTTTGAATCAGAACGGAAAAAACCTTATTCTCATTAAGGTTTACGTACTCGGCAAGGCTTCTCTCTCAGGCAATTCGTTCATTTCGGAACTTGAGGACGCAAAACGTTTTACAAAAACTCATTCCTTTTTACATTCAAAATTTTACATGGTGTTTGAAGGAGGAATGTTCTGTGCATTCATGTTATTTCTTCTTCTTTTTATTTCTCGCAAAAAAACAAAAGAATATATGTCGTTTGCGCTTTTGAACTTTTTCTCAATCTCTCTGCTGGCATACTTTTTTGCACCTTCACTTCCCTGGTACAATGGTATGGGTATGCCGTTCCTTTCTTTTATAAAGTTCGGGTTGTGCTGCAGTACTTATGCAATTGTGTATTTTTCTTCATCGTTTATGATTCAGTTTGTGCAAATACAGGAATCAAAACTCCTGCTTATAATCCGAATCGTGATTTTTTTAGCGGCAGGTGCAATTACTTTTGCTGTTCCGACTTATCAAGATTTGATGAAAATATGTCCGGTAATGATGGGACTGGTAATATTGCAACTGTTGTTCGGGCTTGCAGCTCTCATAAAGGCTCTGTGTAACAAAAATCTGAGGGCTAATGCCATAATTCTTTTGGTCTGTTTTTCTTCAACGCTTTTTTCGGGTATAATGGATATTGTTGTGCGCGAGGTTTTCAGAATAAACGATTTGCCGTATCTGACCGTTTTCGGTTGGCAGGGTACAATAATTATGTTCCTGTATGTGCTTTCTGTACGATACAACAAGGTTTACAGGCGCAACGAATACCTGAACGAAAAGCTTGAACAGGAAGTTGCCTCTCAGACGGTTCAGCTTTCGCGTGCAAAGGAAGCCCTTGAACGGCAGATGGAAAGGGCGCAGATAGATTTGGAGATGGCATCCATAGTACAGCAAAAGTTCCTGCCCGGTCTGGACAAAAAGTTTTTGGGCTGGGATATTGCAATCTGTTATGAACCGCTTTCTTCCGTATCAGGAGACTTTTACGACTATTATGTACAGAACGACAGGCTTACGGGGCTTTCGCTGTTTGATGTTTCCGGTCATGGTATTTCGGCAAGTTTAATCACAATGCTTGCCAAAACTACGGTTTTCCGTTCCTATACCGAAGGCTGCAAATCCGGTGATTCCGCTTCCGAAATACTGCGTAAGATGAATGAGATGCTGATCAACGAAAAGGGGAATGTTGACAACTATCTTACCGGTCTGCTCGTTAAAATCGGTTCTTTTTTCCGAAACGGCGCATGCGACATAGAGGTTGCCAATGCCGGTCATCCTTGCCCGCTGCTGTTCTCGTACGAGGAAGACAGGGTTTCTGATTTGCGTTATCCCGATCCGTCCTGTCAGTACGGAGCAATCGGCATAAAGGGAATAGCGGTTTCGTTCCCGTTGATTTCGTTCCAGATGCTTCCGGGCGACATTCTTGTGCTTTATACGGACGGACTTACCGAAACAATGAACAAAAACCGTGAAGAATTCGGCAAGGAACGTATACGAGAGCTTTTGCTTAACAACAGCGGCAAATCCGCGCGCGAAATTATACACACCTTTCTTGACGGCCTAAAGACTCATACTGCCGGCAATCCCCGCGAAGATGATTTAACAATAATCGTTTTAAAGCGTGAACAGGCGGACGAATACATAGAAGAACTTGAAGGATAGATACTATATATGTATCAGGGAGAAATTATGTCAGACAAAACAATAGTGCTGGATGGAACAAAAACAAAAAAAACTACGCCGGATATGGTAGGCTTGTTCTTTGAAGATATAAACATGGCTGCGGACGGCGGTTTGTATGCGGAACTTATTGAAAACCGTTCCTTTGAAGCAATAAAAAGTAAAGGTACAGGACACAATTATGTGCTTGCGGAAGACAATCTTTATGCCTGGAGTTCCGCCGACGGACACGATGAAAACCTTGAAATCTCGTGCAATGAGCCGGTTCACGCCGCTAATCCGCACTATCTGCGTTTTACGGCAAAAGAAGACGGGCAAGGTTTCCGTAACAAGGCGTATGACGGCATTTTTCTCAAAAAAGGTCAGTCATGCAAGGTTTCGTTTTATGCAAGGGAAGTTTCGTACCTTGAAGGAAGCATCCGCGTTTGCGTTGCTAAGGGCAGCAAAGTTTTTGCTGACGCGGTTGTTCCGTTTACCGTTGCCCAGCCTGCCGAACCTGACGGATACGATGCGATGGTAGGCAACTGCGAGGCAAAAAAATGGATTCGCTACGAAACAAAGCTAACCGCAACGGACAATGTGCAGGGTACATCTTTTGAAATTCACCTTACAAAAAAAGGCTGTGTTGAGTTTGACCTTGTTTCACTGATACCTGACAACGCCGTTGCAGGTATTTTCCGCAAAGATTTGTTTGAAGCCCTGGCAGATTTGCACCCTGCGTTTCTGCGCTTTCCAGGCGGCTGCATTGTTGAAGGAACGAGCCTTTTGCACCGTTATTACTGGAAGGGTACGGTCGGCGACCTTGCTTCGCGGAAGATACAGCCAAACCTGTGGGCTCTGCAGGGAGGCAATACGCTTTTTGACTGGCAGATGCAGGACTGCCACTATATGCAGAGCTATGGCATCGGGTTTTATGAGTATTTTTTGCTTTGTGAACTTTTGTCATCAAAAAAACGCCGCTGCCAGCCGCTTCCTGTTCTGAACATCGGCGTCGCGTGTCAGTTCCGTTCCTATGAAACGGTAAGCATAGAAAGTCCTGAGTTTGCTGAATATATACAGGATGCACTTGATTTGATTGAATTTGCCAACGGTGATACAAACACAAAGTGGGGTTCACTGCGTGCACGGATGGGACATCCCGAATCCTTTAATCTGGAAATGATTGCAATCGGCAATGAACAGTGGGAAAGCCGTCATGTTGATGTTGCTCCGCGCTACCGTGCTTTTGAAAAAGCGATACATGAACGTTATCCCGAAATAAAGTGCCTGGGTACTGCCGGCCCGTTCGTAAACAACGATTTGCACACAAACGCATGGAAATTCTACCGCTCCGAAGTAAAGACCAATCCCGCATTTACCTACGCGGTTGACGAACACTATTATGTTGCGCCGGAATGGCTTTACGAAAATGTCGGCTTTTATGACGAATACCCGCGTGATGTGGGCGTTTTTGCGGGGGAGTATGCGGGGCATGATGTGAATCTTACAAACTCCATAGAAGCCGCTCTTGCTGAAGCAGCCATGATGACCGGAATGGAACGCAATGGTGACGTAGTAAAACTTGCCAGCTATGCACCGCTCTTAAACAGAATCGGGCATTCCGAATGGACACCTGATATGATTTGGTTCGATGCGGAGTCTGTTATTCTCACACCAAGCTATTATGTGCAGAAAATCTTTTCGGATTATGCCGGAACGGATGCTGTTGATCTTGCAGGACAGGAAAAAACGCTTTGGGCTGAAAAGCTGTATGTTTCGGCGGTAAAAGCGGACGGAAAAACAATACTTAAGATTGTAAACGCTGCAGATAGTGAGCAGATTTTGCAGCTCAAAGCCACGGACGGCAAGCCGCTTTGTGCCGACTGCGAAACGGTTACGCTTGCGGCGGCTACGGGAAAAGCGGTTGTTCCGATTGCCAACGGCTCGGTTGACCCTGACGGACCTAACAAGGCAATCAGCGCAAGCAGGATGAGCAATGCGGAACTGTGTCGGATGCGGTTCCCTGAACGGTGCGGTTATTCTGCAGCAAAAAAGACTGTTTCCGGTTCAGTGCAGATTCCGGCAAAAAGCGTACTCGTGCTTAAATTCTAACTTTTGTGATTACGGTTTTTCAGCAGTTTGTTCATTTTGTTTGCTGCGTCCGACTCGATTTTGTAGGATAGTACCGAAACCAGAACATATACAAGAATTATTATTGTCTCAAAACCGATAACTGTTTTTGTGTTCTGCGCCGAAAACCACTCCATCTTAAAGCCGATTGCCAGAACGCACGCGTTTATGACAAGAAAATAGCCGATTTGCATGAGAATCATTGTTCGTTTTGAATATTCAACGTTTGCAAGAAACGGAATGTAGCATAATGCGGAAACTGCGCCGATCAAAAGGATACACCAGATGTCGCTCATTCTGAAGTGTGAGCCTGCTCCAAAAAAGATGGTCGTATATATTGTTGCCAGTAAAAAAATTGCTGTGCATACTCTTGTAAATATATTTATAATAAATGCTATCTTTTCTTTCATTTTCTTATACTCCTAAAGACCTAATAATTCTTTAAGCAGACTTACATAATTCCGCGAAATAATTACTTTGTAGCCGTTCTGCAGAACCGCCTCAAAACGTCCGCCGAATGCGGGCGAAAGGCTGTCGATTTTGTCAAGATTGACGATGACGGCTTTGTTCGCCCTGAAAAATACGTCACGGGGAAGTTCATCCTCAAGCATATAAAGCTTGTATTTTGTTTCAAAAACATCATTCGCGGTATAGGCAAACACTTTGTCGTCAACTGATTCAAAGTACAGGATGGATTCAGGATCAGTGAGAACAATTTTGCCGTCTTTGTAAAAGTTCATCTTTGTTTTACCGGTCTTAAACTGATTAAGAAGCTTTGTAATACTGTCCGACAGATAATCACACTTAACGATTATCTCGTCTTCTTCCCCCGGCTGTTTTTCGACTACCGTTATTTTCATGATTATAATATTGTATCATTCTTTCGGGGTTTTTGCTCGCAAATTCCGCCTTTTACTGCTAAACTGAAAACAGGCATAAAAGCAGGAGTGAGAAATGATAAAGTTAGAACACAGGATTGAAGCAGACAAAATCCGAAAACAGTTTTCAGAGGGTGATGCAAAGCGTGATGCTGATCAGAAAACTCCGGACGACGTAATTCGCTTTGATGATATCATTTACGGTGACGACAAAGAATTCCGCAAGTGGCAGCTGCTTGATGTTTACCGCCCGAAAAGTGCGGGGCAAAGTCCTGCTCTTGTAAAATTGCCTGTGATTGTGATAGTACACGGAGGTGCCTGGGTTTACGGCGATAAGGATGTTTATCAGTTTTACGGAATGCGTCTTGCCCGCCGGGGATTTGCTGTTGTGAATTATTCTTACCGGCTTGCTCCTGAAAAAAAGTTCCCGTCATCGATGCAGGACACGGAAAAAGTGTTCCGGTGGATTTCTGATAACGCTGAACAATACGGATTTGACACACAGAACGTTTTTGCGGTCGGGGATTCAGCCGGGGCTCATCTTCTTGCATTGTATGCTTCCGCCTTGAGCAATGCGGAATATGCAAAGAATTTCCCGTTTATCAGCAGGAAAAATTTAACGCTTCGTGGTATTGCGCTTAACTGCGGCAAATACAAGATGGACGATGAACGTGAAAAAGAATTGCAGACTGACTTGCTTGTCGAGATTCTTATGCCGAAAGGCGGCACTGCGGAAGAACTGAATTTGATTGATGCGTCCGCTCACGTCACGAAAGATTTTCCGCCTTCATTTGTTATGACTTGTAGGGGCGACTTTCTTGTGCAACAGGCACCGCTTATCATGAACGCCCTCAAAACAGCCGGAGTTCCATACGAATACCGCTGTTACGGTACGGACGAAAAACCACTCTGGCATGTGTTCCATTGTGATCCGCACCTGCCGGAAGCAGATATATGCAACGATGAAGAGTGTAATTTTTTCAAAAAATTGATGGGGTAAGCAGGGGAACTGTGGAGCGACTTGCAGCATGACTTGTACGGTTGAAACGAACTAAAATGCGTTTTTGCAGATTTGGTTCGGTATAGCATCAGGAAGCTTATTCTTCCGCTCTCAAAGCTCGTTCAGCAAATTCTTATAGAATTGCACTGTCTCAAGCAGGGTGTTTATACTGATTTTTTCGTCGACGCCGTGAATCATGGCGCGGTCGGCTTTAGACATGTACATTCCGCTGAACCTGTACACTTTGTCTGTGATGCTGCAATAATGTCTTGAATCGCTGCACGCCATCATGAGATATGGGCTTACGATGATGTCCGGCCATGTCTTGTTGATTGTGCTGCAAAGCGCGTTCCACTGCGCGCATTCGGTGTCAGATTCTATAGAAGGATTGTTCTCGCTTACAAGGCTGATGCTGATTTCAGCGTCTTTGCCGGCGGCCTTGCGCGCAAGCTTTTCGATTCTCGCCTTTGATTTTTCAACTGTGTCGCTGCCGAGAAGCCTTAAATTCAGCCCGACAACAGCCCC
>JAEEGL012106623.1_pt1 | contig 13072 bp, 13 predicted proteins | sample 9134231 | NCBI WGS metagenome assembly JAEEGL01 (sample SAMN16246548, study PRJNA631951) | gut metagenome | biome: gut microbiome; feature: rumen; material: fiber-attached | host: Bos | place: Iran: Karaj | collected 2018-10 | reverse complement strand
TAAGAGAAACTGATTTAAGAGCACCTTCTACCTTAGGAAGTGCTTTATCTATAGTAGGTGCTCTAGTTTTAGGAGATGCAGCTGTAAATGCGGGTTTAGTAAGTCCTATTATGGTTATTGTAATCGCAATAACTGCTATTAGTGAACTTATATTCTCGGTTAATGACCTATCTAATGCTGCAAAAATATGGAGATTAATATTTATATTATTTTCATCTATTGCAGGTATATTAGGCGTTTTTATAGCAATAATACTATTAGTTACTGAATTAAATAGTCTACATCAATATAAAACCCCATATATGTATCCAAAATCACCACTAGATATAGATGATGAAGAAAATGATATAGTTCTCACTAAAAAATACAAATTTAATTTTAGAAACAAGTTAACTGCTAAAAGAAATATAAAAAGAGGATAAAATGAAAAAATTATTAATATTATTAATTATATTTATTTTATTATTGAATGGGAGTTATTCATATAAAGAACTTACTGATAACAATATTGTACTAACTCTTGGAATTAATAGATTAGATAATAAATATATTGTTATAGCGCAATCATTTGATATTAGCAAAAGTAAAGATATAAATGATAAAAATGGTATATCATTATATAAGAGTTATGGTAATACTATTAAAGAGGCATTAGATAATATGTTATTTTCTACATCTAAAAATTTATATATTGGTCATATTAAAGCACTAATCATACATGAAAATGTATTTAAAATAGATAATAATATAATCTATTTTATACTAAATAATTCAGAATTAGAACATAACTTTATGATATTTATTACAAAAGATAATATAGATGATATTATGAATAATTCATCGCCATTATCTATACCGGGTGAAAAAATATATAAAAATATGAATAATATGGTATCATTTGATACATTTTTGTCTAATGTATATACTACTGGCATAGATCCAGTATTACCTGTATTAACTATTAATAAAAAATTAGAATTATCTAAAGAATTAGCAATATTTAAAAAAGATAAGTTAGTGGGATATATAGATAAAGATGCATATTTAGGTCTTAATATATTAAATAATAATACTAGTAATATTACGATTAATTGTAATGATAAATATATTAATGTAGAAATAGATAATATAAAATCTAATCTAATATATACTAATAATAATTTAAATATATATCTAGATTTATCAGTTATATTTGATGAATCTAAATGTGATATAAATACCTTTAATAATAAGATAAAAAATATTATCAAAAATACAATTGATGAAGGAATTAGTAATAATGTAGATTACTTAGGAATAGAAAAATTAATATATCAAAACAATTATACTTTTTATAAGAATAATAAAAGAAATATATTTGATAATCTAAATGTAAACATATATATAAATACAAATATTATAAAAAAATCATATATTAGAGAGGATATAAATAATGAATAAATATACAAATAATTATATTGGGCCTATTCAATATATGGTCTTAATTATATATTTATCAAGAAGTTTTATATATTATAATTATTTAAATATATTAAATATTAGTAAGAATGATACTTGGATATCAATTATATTAGGAATAATTATCGGATTTATTCCTATATTTATATTAAAAAGACATATAATAATAAAATCTAACAAGATTAAATTTATAATATTAATATTAGTTATGATATTATTTACTTTGTTATTATCTAATTTAACTAATTTTATAAGTCTTAACTATTTAAATAATACTCCAATTATATTCATTGCTTTATTATTTATATTACCTGGTGTTTATATAGCAAATAAAGATATAGAAACTATAGGTAGAAGTTCATTATTTATGTACTATATTAGTGTATTATTAAATTTATTAATTATATTTAGTCTTATTAAAAATATTAATATTAATAATTTAAAACCAATTCTTAGTACAAATACATATGATATCTTTAAATCCTCTATTCTATATACATTTTATAATATAATTCCTTTATTATCGTTAAGTATAATAGATAAGAATGAGAATATGTTAAACAAATATAAAAACTGTTTAATAATTGGTTATATAATATCTTCAATATCTTCTTTAATATTAATATTTATTACTATCACAGTATATAATTATGAATATATATCTATATTTACTTATCCCCTATATTTTACTTTAAGAGGCATAAAATATAATTTTATAGCTAATTCTGAAAATATATTATCATTATTTTTTATAATAGATTACTATTATTCAATAATTATATATTTATACATAATTAAATATTACTTAAAAAGCATATTAAATAAAAAAACACTAAATATTATATATTTAGTATTAATTTTAATATTAGTCTTTATTTCTCTTGGAATGAAACATATATTGAATTACTAATCCACTATATTTACCATAGTTTAATCTAGTATATTCTTCTATCTTCTTGGTATTAGATAAGTTATATGTTTCACTCATATACTTTTTAACCCAAGTATCGATTGGAAATACATCAAATCTCTTATAACCAAATAATAATATACAAGATGCGATTTTAAGGCCTATACCTTTATAACTTGTTAAATATCTTAATGCATCCTCAGTACTTAAATTATTAATATTATTTATATCTTCATTAGTAATATTTTGTATAAAATTATATATATTTTCACATCTAAAGCCTAATTTTAAATTTTTATAATCTTCAATAGATAATTTTTTAAAATCTTCTAATTTAGGAAATAAATAATAAGTATTACCTTCAAATATAACTGACTTACCATACTTTTCACTCATTAAATTTAATGAATTTTGTATATTTCTAACATTATTGTTAGCACTTATCATATATGAGATAATAGTTTCAAAATAAGGCGAATTAACTATTTTAAAGCCACTACATTTATCAATTATTACTTTTAATGATGGATCATTTTTTATAAGTAACTTATTTATATATTCATAATCAGTATTTAAATCTAAGTATCTAGTTATTATTTCTTCTAAATTGTTTTCATTATTAGAATAAATAAGTATATAATTACCATCCTCTACTAATTTTACTACTCTATCACTTAATATTATTATATATCCATTATCTAATACTTTATATCTAAATATTTGACCACACGTAATTGTATCATAAAGATTAATATTACTCTTTTTAATTCTAATCATATTATTTTATTAAAAAACCTTTCTATTTTATTTTTAATTTTACTTAAATCATTACCTCTAAATATATCATGAGTATACCCTTCTAACGGGATTAATTTTTTATTAGAATTAGGAAACTCATTAATAATGTGTTCGCTGCTTTTTAATGGTACAATTTGATCTTCAGTACCATGTAAAATAAGTACTGGGCACATTACTTTTTTAGGCAAATCTTGTGATTCACTTACTAAATCCATAAACTCTTTAATTACAGATCTAGGAAATTGAATTGCACGTGCAAACATATCACCTTTTGAATAATATTTTAAAAGTTTAGGACTATTTTTAAGAGCATTAATAAATTCAAACTCATCTTTATCAAATGTCATATACTTAAATGCAGGAGCAGCTAATACTATCTTCTTTACCTCTTTATATTTAGATGCTAAAAGGCAAGCTAATACACCACCCATACTGTGGCCAATTAAATATATCCTCTTATAACCATTATTTATTAATTCTTCTATATTATTGATACAAGATTCAATCCAATCTTCTTTAGTAACTTTTTTAAACATTGTTCTCTCGTGCCCCGGCAAAGTAAAACTAAATACATGAAACCCATCTAATTCTAATAAATTGGCAATATTTTCTTGATCATATGTGCCACCTGCAAATCCATGTATTATTAATATAGCTTTTTTCATATATAATCACCATACTAATTTTATCACATAAATAAAAAAAGAAGAAGTAATTATACTTCCATTCTTTCCATAATTTGAGGAATCATTTGCTTTTTTCTAGAAATTATTCCAGGAATAAATATACCTTCCTCTATATTCTTTAAATTAAATGCATCTTTAATAATGTCTTCAGATTTTGTATTATATATTACATAAGAACCCTTCTTAATTATATCTGTTATAAACATTGCATGTACACCAGGATTTAACTCATTAATCTCATTTAATCTATTAACATATTCATCTAATTTCTTAGATATCTCATCAAAATCCATTGTTATTAATTGACTTAATCCAATATGAAGTTGTCCAACTGTATATGTTTTATAATCCATGTATATTTGTTCATTAATAGTTAAACCAGCTACTGTAGATGAAGCTTTTAACATCTTATATCCATATTTTTCAATGTCAACCTTAGCAGTTTTTGCAAGATAAATAGCAGCATTTTCATCTTCTTTAGTAGTACTAGGTGAAGTAAATAATAAAGTATCAGATATAATAGCAGATAACATCAATCCAGCAATATGTGGTGGGATTTTTACTTTACTCTCAGTAAACATCTTATATATTATAGTCGCAGTACAACCAACAGTCATAGACCTAAAACTAATTGGAACCTTAGTACCGATTGCACCTAGATTATGATGATCTATTATTTCTAATATATTCGCTTCTTCAATACCTTCAACAGATTGTTCAAAATTATTATGATCTACCAATATTACATTTTGCTTCTTATATTCATTAACATTATTCAAGCAAATTAAACCAAGACAAACATTATTATGATCAATAATTGGATAATTAGTATGTTTAGTCTTTTTAGAAAGCAATTGAAATTCATCATAATAACTATCGTGATAAATAGTTATTGGTTTTGATTCAATACCAATACTTTTAATATAATTACTTAGATATATTCTACTAGCTATTTCAAAACTAGTTAAATTACTTCTAATAATATTAACACCATTTATTTTTGCCTTATTAACTAGTTCTTCAGAAATATTATTATTTAATGGTAATATAATTAATTTAACTTTAGATTCAATTGCATATTCAATAACTTTATATCTATCTCCTACTACTAATATATCATCATTAGTAAGAGTTATTTCATTATGAAAAGTACTACTTTGATAACCAACTAACATCATATGACCAGTAATAACACTATCGCTAGCAGTAATTATCTTACCATCTATTACTTTTAAAATATTATCTATACTGGTATCTATTGGGTTTTTATCACCCTCTACTAAATATCTAGCTAGTTCTTTCATAGTTGCAAATCCAGTTAATACTTTAGAATCATTTACTAATGGTATAGCTGTAATACTCTCCTGTTGCATTAAATTATATGCTTCATATATAGTTGCATTTTCATTTATAATTGCTTTCTTATTATATTTAACATTCTTAATTCTTATTTTAACATCATTTAAATATTGTGGTTCTGATACATTAAAATGTTTAAGTACAAACTTAGTCTCATTATTTAAATGACCAATAGTTTTAGGAATAGTTTTTTCTCCTAATTGATTTTTTAAATATGATAGGGCAATACTAGAACAAATACTGTCAGTATCTGGATTTCTATGCCCAAATATAAATGTATTCATATTACCCCTCCTATTCTACATTAATTATTATATAGTAAATATTAAAAAAAGTAAATTAAATTATTCAAGTGTACCTATCGTAATTACTTTAGGCTTTTCTCTATCAGTTTTTATACTATCAAAACAACTTAATATAACTTTTTCAGTACTATTTGCATATCTATCAGACGATGCTAAGCGAATGAACCATTCTCTTACTTCGTTAATTGCGTCATCATCCATTAGTGTAAAGCAAGCCCTAATATATGAATCTTTCATTATTGCGATAGGAGCGTTTTTACTAATGCCGGTAGAAAAATTTTTCATAAACCACTCAATATGCCTCATTGCGCATACCTTGGCGTACTCATTACTAATTTCCTCATATTCTTCATGTGAAACGTTCTCCCAAAATGCACTAATTGCTGATGTGAAATACAAATCATTTGGTATATTAAAATTATTATATAACATTTCTTCTTCTATGCTTGAGATCATAAATGAATGAGAATATATTAGTTCAATAATTTTTCTTCTTTCTGCATTTGAATTGGCATTATGTGCGTATTCATTTAAAAAATAAACAAACGCTCTATATATATCACTTTGCACAGCATCATTAATTCTAAGGGTACTCGATTCATCTGAACTTGTAATATAGCCTTGTGATGATACCCGATTTAAGGCACTAGTTGTTCTATACATTACAAATCTATTTTTTGGATTATGAGCAAAAGATTCAAATGATTTAGAATTAAGTTTATTCGTTAATTTAATTGCATCTTCTGTAGACAAATGAGCTAATATCTCTCTTTCGATATTTAAAAAGGGCTTTAAAGCTGACATAGGATAATCATAACCTGAAAAATCACTATCTCTTGTATTTTTTAAAGTAATAAACCTATTATATTCTTTCTTTATTCTCTTTGCTGTATTTAATAATTCATTCAATGTAGAATCATTATATGCCATAGTATCCCTCCAATACGTAATATTTTAACATTTTCTACATTTATGTAAAGTAAAAAAAAGAATTTAATAATAAATTCAATTTTTAATTGGTTTTTTCTTATTACATAATAGATATGTTATTACTATTGAAATGACTAATATTACTAAACAAAAACCTGTGCCCTCAACTCCAAATATTGTATTGTAGAAGAAACTATTACTAGATGACTTAATAGTATATAAACTATAACTAGCTGGCATGCCACTATTAGGAAGCCCTAACAAAAAGTTTTGAGTATAATTCCAACCAGTATGCATTAATGATACTAACCATATACTATCAAAATAATGTATTAGAATAGATAAGAATATTCCATAAAAAGTAATGTTTAATACTGCTAATAAAGTAATTCCTTCATTACCCAAATGTAATGCGCCAAAGAATATACTATTTACTATAATACATATAAATGATGATTTACCAATATTTTTTAACTTTTGATATATAAATAACCTACATAATAATTCCTCACTTGTGGATTGAATAAATACCAAAATAAATGAAATTATTAGTGATAGAATTGTTGTTTTACCAATTGTTAAAGATAAATTACCATTTAAAATTGCACCAAAAGCACAAATTAAATTTAATACAATGCCAATAATTAATCCAATAAAAAAATGACTAAATTTAAATTTTAACTTATCTAACATATATTTTTCTTTTTTGTATATATAGATTAATATAGTTAAAAAAGTGCCGATTGTAGATAAATATAAAATAAATATCTCATATTTATCATAAATTTTCATATATGTTGATGGTAATAATACAATTACTGCCCCTACAATATTACCAATTAAAATAAGTAAAAAAGCAACTGCTAATACTCTAAATATATTTTTATTATTCATATTTCCTCCTTTCAAAATAATATCACTACTATTATATTTTTTCAACAAATAATTATTTTTAACTTTGATGATACATAAAAATATGATATTATATTTCACATAGGAGGTTTTTTATGGTTTATGAAGAAAAAACATTAAAAAGTGATCTTTTTGTGAGAAAACCAGTTGATGATGTATGTAGAAAAATTAATGATAATTCTTCAAAACAAATAATATTAAATGGAGGAAGAGGTACTGGGAAAAGCACAATTTTATATAATTTGAGAAATAGTAGTATAGGTACTGATAGCCCTACTTTTTATACATATTTTGAATCGGCAACTTCAATTCCAAGGGAACCTAATAATTTGTTTAACGAAGAGTTTTTAAAACATTATTATGAATTGAAATTTTCACTTAAATTACTACAAAATATTAAAGAAAAATACCCAATCATATTTGTGAAATATTTTCTTGGTATTAATGAGACAGCACGTAATCTTAATATGGAGATGTGTGATTATATAAATAATAGGTTTTATGTTAATCCAAGAGGAAGTATCGATACATACCTAGCACCTGGCCAAATGTCATATGAGATACTTGAAAGATTAAAAAGTGGATTAGGAATTGGTTCAATTAATGTATCAATAGATAGATTTGATCATATTAATGGTAGTAGTGCTTATGTACAAAATCTATTATCTGAATACTTTTCAATGTTTGATAAAACAATTATTACAGCAGATGATCCATCAGTAAGCATAGAAAATGTAAGAGAAAAAGGTTTTGACATTATAACTGCAGATTATGGTGGAAATATTGATATCGTAAGAGATATTATAAATAGAAAAATACAAGAGCAAACCGCTTATGATCAAAGAAAATATTTTAATTTAAGTCTAGTAACTGGCGAAATATTGGAAAGGTTAATTGCTGATTCTAATGGTAATATAAGTATTATGTTAAAAGCAGCTACTGAAGCAGTAGATTCATATCAATGGTATGCAGGTAAAAGAGATTTTGGAGAATTACTTTTACTTGAAACGCAAGAACTAGTAAAACAATCAGATAAAATGCTTTCATATTCTAAGAATCCACCTAAATTTCATTTATAATTTAAAAAGATAGTTTTATAAACCATCTTTTATTTATATATGGCGTCCCCGATTGGAATCGAACCAACGACCTATCGCTTAGGAGGCGATCGCTCTATCCTACTGAGCTACGAGGACACGATAGAATTATAACATATTATTTTAAAAAAATCGAGTTAATCTCGATTTTCTATTATTAATATTGACCTATTTTCCAAATTTAAATTAGAAATTATATTATTTAATTCATCAATATTCATACTATTTATAATATCATATTCATTAGTATAAAAGTTATTATATATAATCTTATTATTTAATATCATATTATTTGTTTTACTGATATTATCAAATATATATAATATATTACTTATATCTACTTTCTTTTTTCTTTCTAGTTCTAAAGATGATATTTTTATATTACTAAGTACCTTATCTATTAGTTTTAATACATCATTATATTTATCTGATTTAAAAATTAGCATCATGATTTTATGAGTAGCTATATCAACTGTATCTATATCTATACTTGTATTTAATAAACCTTTATCTTTTGCTTCTTCATAAAACAAAGAAGTTTCATCAAACAATATATTAAATATAAAAGATAAATAAATATTTAATTTCTTTCTATCCATATTAAAACTATTAATAGGTATTTTAATTGAATATGATACATACGGTATAGATACATTATGTTTTATAATTTCTTTTTTCTTATCTACTTTATCTATCTCATCAATTAAATTAACTTCAACTTTAACATTGTCAAACTTTTTATTCTTTTGATTATTTTTTATGATGCTTATTGCGCTTTTAGGATCAACATTACCAGTTATTACTAGAAACATATTTTTAGGGCTATAAAATGCTTTATAGCAGTTATATAAATCTTCTTTTGTAATCTTATAAACATCTTCTACTGTACCACTAATATTACGTTTAATTGGATGTTTTACTAATAAATTATATAGACTTCTCTCATATATAATATTATCAGGTAAATCATCATACATTTTTATTTCTTGCTCTATGATACCTTTTTCTTTCAAAACATTTTTATCAGTAAAATAAGGTTCTTGTACAAAATCTAATAAATAATTTAAATTATCATCAAAATTAGAATTACCTGAAAACATATATGAAGTATTAAAATAATTAGTAAACGCATTACAATATGTACCTGATTTATTATAAAAAGTAAATGGATCTTGCTTATTTTTTTGTTCAAACATCTTATGCTCTAGAAAATGCGCAATACCATCAGGTACATTTATTTCTTTACCATTTAACTTAAAAGGATAATTACAACCACCATATTTAGTAGTAAAAGTTACATATGTATCTTTAACTTTATTATTTGGAATTATATATACTTCTATACCATTTTTTATCTTTTCATAATATAAATATTCATCATAAAACTTTATTTTAAATTTCCTCATATTATTCCCCCTTTAAAAGATAAATCATTTCAATAGATATTTTATTAGATAAATTTAGAATATCTTCTATAGTTACTTTATTATAATTACTAATCTTATCTTCAATATTATCTGAATTAAATACTTCCATACCATAATAATAATTAATTATACTACCAGGATTATCTAATAACGTTTCAATAGAAGATATAAGTTCTACTTTAGCATCATTTAGTTCACGCTTAGTAACATTCTTTAATTTAATCTCATCTTTTATTAATTTTAAAGCTTTATTATAATTTTCACTATTTATACCACTATATATCATAAGTATTGAATTTGGAGTATTAGGCATTGAAGTAATAGTATAACAAAGAGAATTTTTTTCCCTTACATTACTAAATAATCTAGACATACCACCACCACCAAGTATTGATGAATATATTGGCAACACATACCTTCTTTCAAATAGTGATAAATTTAACACTTTACAAACAATAGATAATTTAGATTGTTTTATCTCCATATCTTCATTTATAATTTTAAGTTTATTAGTTTTAGTATAAGTTATAAATGGTTCATTAGTTTTAATTGGTTTATTATCTATTTTAAACTTATCTTTAAATAACTTCAATATTTTAGTCTTACTAACATTTCCAACAATAAAAATATCAATTATATTTGTATTTAATACATGTTTATAATACTTATATAAAGATTCATTAGTAATCTTATTTAAATCATCTATATAGCCCCATAAATTATATGAGACAGGGTCATTTTCATCCATTAACTCTAATGATCTATTTATAGTATATTTTTGAAGATTATCTTTTTTTGAATTAATTATAACTTCTAATTTCTTTTTTACTTCTTCAAATGACTTAGAATCAAATTTATTATTAAAAACATTTGGATTTAATATAATTTCAAATAAAAATTCTAATGCATCAGTTAATAATTTATCATCACTATATTTTTTATCTAAAAATATTATATCTATATAACTATTAATTATATTACCAAATTTAATATTAGAATGGCCTAAACTAGCAGAATATAAATCCTCTAATTTAATCTCAAATAATCTATTAGTATTATATTTTAAAGTAGTAGAACATAACATCTTAAATAAAAACTTTCTAATAGTAATATCTTCTTTTTTAATATTTTCTCTAAAATTTATAGAAATAGTTGTAGTTTTAAATTTCTTGGTTTTAATAAAGTGTAAATTATACCCATTTAATTTTATTTTTTCATATTGCATATACCCTCCTATAAAAAAAGAACAATTATAGATTTAACACTGAGTCAAGTGCTAATTCAATCATCTTCATTGTACTTTTTTCTCTATCTTCACTACTCATATTCTCTTTAGTAACTAAACTATCAGATACTGTCAATATAGCACCCGCATCTTTATTTAATATTTTAGCATTTATAAATAATGCAAATGTTTCCATTTCAACACCCAAACAATTATACTTTAAAAATTCACTGTAATCTTTTTCATAGAATGCATCTGTATTATGTATATTTCCCTTTATTATATTTATATTGTTTTTTAAAGCAGTATCCTCTATAACTTTATTTAGTTTATTACTACTACTAATATTGTTACCAGTATAACCCATATTTATACCATAAGAACTATTACTATATGAATTGTCTACTAATATTAAGTCAAATAAATGTAGTGATGAAGTATAAGCACCACACGTACCTACTCTTAATATATAATCTACACCATAATCATTAAATAATTCATAAGAATATATACCCATTGATGGATTACCCATTCCACTAGCCATTACAGTAACTTTCTTACCTTTGTAATTACCAGTATAACCAAGCATACCACGAGTAGTATTAACTAATTTATAATCATCTAGATAAGTTTCAGCAACTCTTTTAGCCCTATTTGGATCTCCTGGCATTATTACTATATTGCTTATATCTTCTTTTAAAGCATTAATGTGTACAGTCATATTATCACCCAATATAAGTATAACAAAAAAGAATTGATACTTCAATTCTTTACTTGCATTTATCACTTGTTACTACCATATCAGTAGTGTTTTCGGTTACAAATTTTTCATAATCCTTAACGACTTCTAACATACTATCTAAATAACTAGCAAATTCAAAATATCTATCCCCACCTGGAGCATGATTAAGTTGTTCCCCTCTTAATCTAGTATTTTTTGCATCAGCATCAAGTATTGCATCTTCTATATTATCATATAAATCTATACCTAATATTTCTACGCAATCACTATTACATCTTTCTTCATAGTAAGGTAGGGACGGAAATAATCCTCTTTTACTACCGGCATTTAATGATCTATAAGTTAAAAAGTCACGGAATCTTGAGTATGGAAATTGTACTACTGGTACTTCACCAGTTATTTTCCCTGTATTATCTCGATATACTTGACTATATAACCAGTAGCATTTAGAAACTATATATCCCTTTACAACTATTTTATATTCATAATCTACAAATTCTTCCACAGCTAATTCTTCTACAGCATATTTAACTGGACAACTCATACTAGTAGCCTCCAATGCCAACATCAATGTCATCTGTAGTAGTTACTTTCATGTTTGTAGTTGCTTCCTCAACAGCTGCTTCAAATTGTTTAGCTAATTCAAGTTCTCTTGTTACTTCTTCACTAGTTATACCAACTGATATTGAATCCTCGGAATAATAGGTATTCCATGTATTAGCATAACTTAGTGCATCATCTACTGAATCAAAGAGTTCAGGCACTCTACCATTTGGTGCTATACGATCACGAACATCATGGCCTAAATGTGCTTTTCGCAAAGTGTTAGAACGTTTGAATTCCCCAAAATCTACATATGGGAAAAACACAAAATACCTAGTTGTTTCTTCTTTATTACTTTCAGTAGGCCCATACAAAGTAATAGTTTTAACTAAAATGCACTTAGATACAACAAATGGTCCGCCTATTAAATTCCTGTCATTAACATCAAATACAGCGTATTTAACTGGATATCCTTCATATTCTCTTTCATCCATCTTTATCCCTCCTTATTATATTTTTTTACCGCTTTATAAACGTCCATATAATCGTTTACAAATATAAATTTAATATCTTTCTTTATTTCTTCTGGAATATCTTCTAAATCCTTCTCATTTTTGGTTGGTAATATAATTATCTTAATTCCATTTCTATGTGCACCAATACATTTTTCTTTTAAACCT
>JAEEGL011016309.1_pt1 | contig 13072 bp, 10 predicted proteins | sample 9134231 | NCBI WGS metagenome assembly JAEEGL01 (sample SAMN16246548, study PRJNA631951) | gut metagenome | biome: gut microbiome; feature: rumen; material: fiber-attached | host: Bos | place: Iran: Karaj | collected 2018-10 | reverse complement strand
GATATATTTAAGATTATTTTACTTAGTGAAAAACATAGAAAATAGCATAAAAAAAGATGTACAATGTACATCTTTTATAAAAGGAAAATATTAATTTCATTTATATAGGGTTCAACTCCAACCATTTTAATTTCGTATTTTGCAGAAGCAATCAAGCCAGTTTTATTTGAAGTACGATTGACTTCCAAACCCTTTAAATCTAAAACAATCATTCTGTTTGCGGTATCGTAGTCAACTTCATAAGTACTATCTTTTTCTATTACTAACTTATTCTCTCCTCTTTCGTGAATTATTTTATCTTCTTCAATTTGAATATAACCATTTTCAAAAATTATTTTTATGATGTCATCATTATCATCAACGGTACATTCAAATTCCTCTTTTATTTCTTCGACATGCGAGCCATAGTATTGTTTAGATTCAAGAATTAATTTCATAAAACCCCCTACATATATATTTATTACTTTTCAACTTTTGTAATATTGCCAATTATATTTGAATTAAAGGTATAATTATTTTTTACTTTATCATCGTGAGCTTTTTCAGCAATCTCAACCAATCTATCAATTAATTCTGAATATTCCATACCATCATGTTTCCACAAATAAAAAGCAAATGAACCTGGAATAGTATTAATCTCATTAATAAAAACTTTATTTGTATCTAAATCTATTATGTAGTCGATTCTAACAACACCTTTTGAGTTAAGTGCTTTAAATGCTTTTACTGTATATTCTTTAATTTGTTGTGTTTGTTCATCTGGAATTTGTGCAGGTATTCTTCTATCCATATTTGCCATTGAACCTTGTTTGCTTCCAGCAACTGGCATTTGAGCAACTTTTGCAGGTACAGTTTTTGTCCCTTTAGAAGATTTAGCTCCTCTTAAATATTTATCTTCAAATGTTAAAAACTCTTGCCAACTAACAGGTTCTTCACAACAAGAAGTCTTAACATCATCTTGGTATCCTAGCGCACTACAATTGATTTCTTTTAAATTAGATACTCCCTTTTCAACAACAATTCTTGAATCATATGATACAGCTACTTCAATTGCATGAATTAGTCCTTCTCTATCTTTGGCTTTTGTAATACCAATACTAGAGCCTAAGTTAGAAGGTTTAACAAATACAGGATATTCTAAAGCGCTTTCAATTTTTTCAAGAACTATTTCTCTATCTTTTTCCCATTCTTCGCGAATAAAATATGTATATGGAAGAACTGGTAAATCATATGCCTCAAACACTTTCTTCATAAGAATTTTGTCCATTCCAACAGAAGCTCCTAAAACTCCTGATGATGAATATGGAATATTTGCAAGTTCTAATAGTCCTTGAAGCGTACCATCTTCTCCATTCATACCATGCATTGAAGGAATAACAACATCTAATTTTAGAAATTTTTCTTTTGCAAAAATTCCCTTTTCGTATACAACAAGACCATCACGAGAAGGTGATATTATTGCTTCTTTAAGATCATTTTTGTTGGCATCAAAATTTTTATAAATGTTAGCATCTAGTAATTTTTCGCCAGTATACCAAATTCCATCTGAATGAATGTATATTGGAATAACTGTATATTTACTTTTATTGACATTCTCAATTAGTTGAAGTCCTGAAACAATTGAAACATCATGTTCACAAGTTAGTCCTCCAAAAATTACTCCCAAGTTTTTCAATTTTTTTCCTCCTATCAATGTGGCGAGCAATGCTCGCCGCTACGTTTTTCTTATTCATCGTGGCGAGCGATGCTCGCCGCTACATTTTTTCTTATTCATTGTAACTATCTGGTAAGTCATTCTCAAACAAAATTACATCACCAACTTTAGTAAGCTTTGCAAGTCGTTTAGTTGCCTCATCTAAATTAGTCACAACAAACAAATTCATTTCATTAAATCCATTTTCTTTAAGACCATCTTGAATTGGTTTTGTATGCTTTGGTCCAACTAAAATTGCATAGTCTACAACTTTAGCCATTTGCTTTCCAAACTCTTTATTAAGTGCATCCTCTTCTTCGCCTAATTCAACCATTCCTGGTGTAATAATTATTTTTCTTCCATCAAACTTACTGATTACATCAAGTGCTGCTTTACTTCCTGCAGGATTTGAATTAAATGCATCATCTATAACTATCGTACCATTTGAAGAAGGAAGTAATTGTAGTCTATGTTCTACCGGCTCTATCTTCTCACATCCAGAAATAATTTCCTCCTTAGTAAGTCCAAGATACTCCGAAACAGCAATAGCAGAAACTACATTTTGAACATTGTGTTCTCCCAATAGTTTTGTTTTACAAATGTATTGTCCATTTTTCTTACTAACTACAGTAAATGTTGATCCTTCTTTAGTTGATTTAATGTCTTTAGCATAAATATCTGCTGTACTATCAGTTGCTGAAAACAAAAATTTATTTTCATGTGCATCAGCTTTGTATAGTTCTTCACAATAAGAACCATCTTTTGGTAAAAATACTGCTCCATCTTTAATAATATCTATAGTATCATTCGTTTTAACTTTTTCATCATTTTTTAAATTAGAAAAGGTTCGTTTTGCCATATCCCAAGAAGTTGCAAAAATCGATTCATAAGGAGATAATGATGGTTGTTTTGCATTAAATGTTCCAACTAATAATTCACCTTTTGTTTTTGCAACATTTTCGATTGATTTAAATGTTTCTAAATGTTGTGGTCCTATTGATGTAATAAGTCCAATATGAGGTTGAACAAAATCGCATATCTCTCTTATATCGTGTTTTTTTCTAGCTCCCATTTCAGAGATAAATACTTCATGTTCAGGCTTAAGTTGCTCTCTAATTATTCTTACATTCCCCATTGTAGTATTGTAACTTCCAGGAGTTGCTAATACATTATACTTTTCTGACAAAATTGTTTTTAAAATAAATTTAGTTGATGTTTTCCCGTAACTTCCAGTAATTCCGATTTTGATAAGGTTTTTATATTCATCTTGATTTAGTTTTTTGTATGCTTTCTTAATGAAACGTTCTGCAACAAATCTTTCAATTGGTGATGCAAACCAGTTCGCAATTATCATGTTTACTGGAATTGCAAATAGTAAAAGTCCATATATTAATGGATAGTATACATTCAGTAAAGAATAATCATAGTTAAATGTCTGCATAAAAAACAATTCCAAAATAACTACTACCAAAAAGTTATAAGCCATAAGTCTATATACTCTAGCGGTATATTTTAAAGGTTTCTTAGCATTCTTTCTCTCTTTGTGAGATTTAAAAAACATAACTATGTAATATATAAAAAGTGATAATACTGCATTCACAGATGGAATATTTACTATCCATTCTTCTGCAGTTTTTAACACATTTGTTTTACCTAAAATAATGATTATTATACTAGACAATATGTATACTAAAAGTGTAATTGCAAAACCTATTATGCCTTTTTTAAAGGCTTTTTTAGGATTTTTATAAATCCATCTTAACATACCATCGTTTTGATAGCTTTCCTGTTGCATTATATGAAGCATATCAGGTATTGTCATCATGTAAATAATCCAAAAACAAATATCTAAATTCATAGTATCTCCTTAAGAATTTAAAAAATTATCTGCTACTAATAAATATTTTTGTGTATTATCTAAATAAGAAAAGTGCCCTGCATTTTCTAAAACGACAAGCCCACTATCTGTAATCTTATTTTCCATAATCTTTGCCATATATAGTGGTGTGTCTGTATCGTTTTCGCCCCAGACAAGTAAAGTCGAATTAGTTATGTCTTTAAGATTTGGAGTTAAATCAAGATTAATGATTTGTTTAAAAGACTGCCTCATTGTATCATCTGAAAGTGATGAATAATCTTTAGAGCCTCTTTTTTGGCGCATTTCTTCAAGTTTCTTTTCATATTTGTCCTTAGATAAAAACACTTTCAAAACATTTTTCATGAACTTGTAACTCAAAATCTTAAATGATTTTTTAAGGCTGGTCTTTGGCTTCACTCCAGCAGAATCAGTTAAAATAATTTTGTTAAACAAATCATGATATTTAGAAGAAAGAAATATAATAACTCTTCCACCGAAAGAATGTCCAATAACATCTATGCCCTTTATATTGAGAGACTCTATAAATTCTTTAATCATCTCAGAATATTCTGGAACTCCCCAAACATCAGTAAGTTTGCTTGATTTTCCCGCTTGACCAGGAAAATCTACAACATATACAGGTCTTGTCTTAGAAAAATAAAGATATACTGGTGCCCATGCTTCTATTTTGGCCATCCAACCATGAAGCAAAAGCAGTGGCCTTACGATAGAGTTCTTATCTTCCCTATTATCAAATATTTCATAATTAATTTTTAAATTTTTATAATCAAAAATCAACAAAAATCACCAGTAATATTATATATTAATAAATGCAAAAATACCATAAAATTGGCAAAAAAATCGGGTGACTAGTAGTCACCCGTAAACTTATTCATCTTCTTCTGTTGTGTATACCTGTGCTCTCTTCTTAGCGCTTTCATCACTTTCTAGATATTCATCATAAGTCATTTCTTTGTCTATTATACCATTTGGAGTAATTTCAATAATTCTATTTGCAACAGTTTGTACAAATTGGTGGTCATGAGAAGTAAATAAAATAACACCTTTAAATGATATAAGACCATTGTTTAAAGCCTGAATTGATTCTAGATCTAAGTGGTTTGTTGGTTCATCAAATATAAGAAGATTTGCTCCAGAAAGCATCATCTTAGAAAGCATACATCTAACTTTTTCTCCTCCAGATAAAACATTTACCTTTTTCAAAGCTTCATCTCCAGAGAATAACATTCTTCCTAAAAATCCTCTAACGTATGTGTCTTCTTTAATTGGCGAGTACTGACGAAGCCAGTCAACAATAGATAAATCCGAATTAAACTCATCAGAATTATCTTTTTTGAAATATGACCAAGTAATAGTAATACCAAATTTATAATCGCCTTCTTGAGCTGCACTATTATCTGTAATAATGTCAAAAAGCTCTGATTTGGCCGCTCCCATAGGACCAACGAAAGCGATTTTATCACCATTTTTAACATTAATTGAAACGTTGTTTAGAAGCATTTTACCGTTTTCATCTTTTTTAGTAATGTTGTTAATAAACAATATTTCTTTTCCAGGTTCTCTATCCATTTTGAAGTCAATATAAGGATACTTCCTGTTTGAAGGCTTAATTTCATCTAGCTCTATTTTTTCTAGAAGTTTCTTTCTAGATGTTGCTTGCTTAGATTTTGAAGCATTAGCACTAAATCTACGAATGAATTCTTGAAGTTCTTTAATCTTTTCTTCTTTCTTCTTATTGGCATCTTTCATTTGCTTTAGTGCAAGTTGTGAAGACTCATACCAGAAGTCATAGTTACCTGTATATAATTGAATCTTGCCATAGTCAATATCGGCAATCATTGTACATACTGTGTTTAGAAAATATCTATCGTGTGATACAACAATTACAGTGTTTTCAAAATTAATTAAAAATTCTTCAAGCCACTCTATAGCTTCCATGTCTAAGTAGTTTGTTGGCTCGTCTAGTAGTAAAACATCAGGGTTACCAAAAAGTGCAGATGCTAATAGCACCTTAACTTTTTGAACTTCTGTAAGTTCTTTCATAAGTTTGTAATGATGTTCCGACTCTACTCCAAGTCCATTTAGTAGAATTCCTGCATCAGAATCTGCGTTCCAACCATTCATCTCTGCAAACTTTGCTTCAAGCTCTCCGGCCTTAATTCCATCTTCATCACTAAAGTCTGGTTTAGCATATATTGCATCTTTTTCCTGCATTATTTTAAATAATTCTTCATTTCCTCTAATAACTACGTTGATTGCAGTTTCGTCTTCATATTCGTGGTGGTTCTGTTTAAGAACAGATAGCCTTTCGCCTGGATTCATAGTAACATCACCTTGTGATGGTTCTATTTCACCAGAAAGAATTTTAAGAAAAGTGGTTTTTCCTGCTCCATTCGCACCTATTAAGCCATAACAGTTTCCTGGTGTGAATTTAATATTTACATCTTCAAATAGTGTTCTCTTTCCAAAACGTAGTGTAACATTGTTTGCGCTTATCATTTCTTTGCTCCTTTATTTCATTTTTAGTTCTTTTTGAAGCAATTCGTATTGCTCCGTGAAGAAATTATCTGTCATGCCTGCGATAAAGTCGACAACGATTTTACCACAAGAGTTGACTTTTGTATACCCTTCTTTCATATTTGCAAGATAGTGTTTGGTGATGTATCCCGTATGATTTTCAATATCTTCTAGGTATTTTTTATACAAAGTTCTGAACTTTTCGATAGAATCCTCCTCAACTTGTGCTTTTACAGAGCTATTATATATATGAGAATAATTAAATTCCATAAGCCCTTTTAGAGCTACAAATACATCATCCGAAAATTCCAAATATGGCTTTCCATAGCTGTTTTCTAACAAGTCATTTACCAATGTATCTATTATTTGGGAATTTGTATCTCCCAACACTTTAACAATTGATTCGGGAATGTCCTCTCTTTTAATAACTCCAAGTGTAATTGCATCTTCAATATCTCTACCTATATATGCTATAACATCAGAAATTCTAACAACACAGCCCTCCAATGTCATAGCTCGAATTTTCTTGTCATATCCCTTCTCTGTCCAACAAAGCTCATATTCATTATAAAACTGTTCCACTGTTTTGTTATAATCTGGCTCATAGCGTTTTTCTAACATCTCTCCATTGTGACACAAAATACCATCTATTACTTGCAAAGTCATATTAAGCCCTACACCATTTCTTTCTAGTGTTTGAAGAACTCTTACACTCTGCGCATTATGAAGAAAATAACCTAGATTGTTTTCTTCACATATTTTATTTAATACTCTTTCGCCAAAGTGACCAAAAGGCACATGTCCTAAATCATGTCCAAGACCAATTGCTTCAATTAAATCTTCATTTAAGCCCAAAACTCGTCCAATAGTTCTTGCAATTTTAGCTACAAATTGAACATGTAGCCCTCTATGTGTAATATTATCGTTTGAGACCATTGGAAACACCTGGGTTTTATCCATATATCTAGCATACGCATTGGAATGCATTATTCTATCAGCATCTCTGAAAAAATCAGAACGTATATCTATTCTTTCTTCGACTGGTTCTTCGTGAAGTCTTAAGGCTTTTGTGGATTTACAAGCATATTCGCGCAAGTTTTCCTCTCTCTTTGAAGTAACATCTTTTGAAATATTATATAAATCTAGCATTCATTTCACCTCATTATTTTTACTGTGTTAGGAAACATTTATTTTAAACACTACTCTTATTCTATCTTTTCTTGTGCTTCCAAGTTTTTCTGCAACTTCAAACCTTCCATAACCTCTAACAGAAATCAAATCACCTTCTGCTATATGCTTAGAAGGATTCGTGGTTAGTTTATAATTTAAATTTACTTTTTCGCCTTCTACCAATTTACTACTAACTTCTCTAGAAAGCCCAAAGCAAGCTGAAATTACCGCATCTAGTCTTAAAGAAGCAACGGTAGTTTTTATCTCTTTATACTTTTTCTCAACTTCTAAAATATCATCTTGGGAAATAGCTTTTACCTTAACTTTTTCTCTTCCAACTTTATCTAAATTTTGAATTATATATCTTGAAATATCTTTTAAGACCACAACGTTGGCAACATTTTCTTTTATAATTATATCGCCTACTACTTCCCTCTTAATACCTGTTCCTAATATACTTCCAAGAACTTGCCTATGTTCTAACTTTTCATTTGAAGTTATACTAATAATGGTTAAATAGAGGTCAACATTTGTTTCGTCTTCTTCACCGATTATTAAAACTTTTCTTTCTGCTTCTTCAAAAACACCAGTTAATATGTGCGGATACTTATCAAATAGATTTTGGTTTTCTTGTAATTCCCCGAGGTGACAAAAAGCAGGTAGCATAAGCTTTCCCACTTTTTTCATATAGTTTTATTTTATCTATTATTTTTGCTTTAATTAAATCTTTTTGTTCCATTTAATACGAAAAACCTTCCTCTTGCCATGTGAATGGCATTTCAAAATCTAGTGCACCATCTGAAGCAGGTGCAACTTCTGATGGATCATAGTATATATGCAAAGTTCCATCATCTTTGATATAAAATCTTTGAGTATCTTGAAGCGATGTTAGTCCTCTACCTCCTACTAATTCTATTTTGTTTTTGAATGATTCTGTGTTGATATATTCTACAATTTTACGTTTATAATCAACTTTATTTTCCATTACATCTCGTAACATTGCTGAATTTCCTTTGGCCGCATTTATAACATATATTTTCTTTTTATTTACGGGTCTTTCATCACCCAACTGCATTTCTTGATTAATAACGATGGAAATATAGTCATGGAAATTATATCTAACGTAATCTACTGAATACTTAAATACTCCAATCGAAGACTTATCTTCTATGCCGGAAGTCATCTCATTATATAATTTATTATAGTCAGTATCATTAACTATCTTTTCATTAATATAATAATTGTATTGAAGTGGAAGATTGTTAAACTCTGGTATTTTCATATTTACATCAAATAGTCTTACATTATATAAAATGGTCTTTGTCTTATTAGTAATCTTCGCAGAAGCTTCCCTTTCTTCTAAAAGTGGCTCATTATTATTTTGATCAACTATCCTTCTAAATAATAACATACCTGCTACTATGCACATAACTAATACTATAATAGCAATAATAACAATCTTTTTATTATCTTTAGTATATTTAAAACTCATAGTGTGAAATCTCCTCTTTAATAAAAAAATCTAAATATAACTACTGCACGTAAATTATATTTAGATTATTATTTTATCTTGCAAATTTTCTGGTTGTAGTATCATAGGTAAATGGCATAACAAATTCCAATTCTCCAGCTAAATAAGGAGCTATTGATGCTGGCTCAAAGTATATGATTAATTGATTATCTTTAATGTAAAATCTTTGAGTATCTGGAATATCCATAAGGCCAGTACTTCCAACCAAGGAAATGTTCTTGTTCTTTGCTTGTTTATTAATTTCATCTACTATATATGATTTGTAATTGGCAAAATCACAAACATCTTTTAGCTGAACTTCTTTTGATGAATCACAATCAATTACGTAAGTATCTTTCCAACTATTAGAGCGAAGACCACCTACAGGATTACTATTTAATGTGATTCTAATATCTTGAAGAACAACTAAACTAAGATATACATGATTATCATATCTTTCATAATTAACATGATAATCAAATTGCTTTGTATCTACTATGTTATCGTTTGCCTTAACAATTGTACTTCCTTCTGAAACAACGTTAAGTTCTTCGATATAAGGGTTAATAGAATTTGCAATTTTATCATTGATAACTTCTTGTACAGAATAATTTGGAAGATTCTCTATATAAGGTCTTACTGTTCTAACTTGTAGACGAGTAGAATCGTTTTCTCTAGGAATACTTTTAACCGAAATATCTTTTGCTAAAACAGGTTCTGGTGGCCCACTTATTTCCCCAGATGGTCTTATTTTATCGTCATCATCCCAATTCATCACCAAAATTCCTATAATTACTATCATTATTATTACAGCAAGAATAACTAAAATTTTTTTCATTATATCTTCCTCCAATTTGTCATTCGCAACTATATGTTATCATATTTTATTTATAATGTAAAATTTATTTTTCTTCTTTAATTTCTTGTTTTGGTTCTTGAAGATATTTCTTTCCAAATCCAAATATATTCATAGAAACTATTGGAATAACAAGAGTAATGCAAAGTCCTATTACTAATGCTCTAATAATCTCGCTAACTAAAGTTTCTGAATTAATAATCTCCTCTTCTCCAAATTTGTTTGTAAGAAGTAAGATGTGGTTTGGAATATAAAGAGCAAATGATGCAACCATAAATGGTATGATATTAGCTGGCAATACCTCTCTTGCAGCCATTATTCTTTCATCATAATTTTGTGAGCATTCTCTTTCTATTTTCTTAACTGCCATAGCTACTGTATTAGTGATAAATGCAGAAGCTACAATTAAAGTAATAATATAATATAAATGTTCAAAGTTGATATTTCTTAAAATAACATTTTCGGCAATAGCAGCAAACTCAAATGTCACACCAACTGTACGTGTAATGTAATTAAAGAAAAAGATTAATAACCATGCAAATAATGTCATGCAAATTGATATTCCCATAGCTTTAAAGCTCTTTCTAGTTAATCCTAATTGAATTACTGTAATAGTAAATACTAAGCATAGAATCTCTAATATGCCGACTGCGATTACACCATCTCCGTTGTGTGCAAAATTAGGAATAATAATCGTAGCAAATACAAGTGCTATGACACAAACAAGAGCTGTAGAAAATCCTTTTTTACTACCATAAATAATTAATAATAATGCTAAAATTATTCCAATAATTAATAATTTATTAACCCTTTTAACTGTTGACCAACTATTTGAAATATTACCTTGTAGTGTACCATCTTCGTTCTCTGTAACAGTGACAAATACTTCATCTCCCTTTTCTAAACGAGAAAGAATAATATTATTCATCGAATCTGCTGTAAGAATGTATGTTAAATCTAGTTCATCACCTGAATGTTTTTCACCAGGCAATATTTTAATTTTTACTTTTTGAATAACATATTTTGAAATAGATTGATCTGCATAGCTGATAGAATAATCTTCCTTAACTTCTCCAGCTTCTATAATTTTGGCCCTTTCGGGAACTTGTCTTTCATAATTATCATAATACTCTTTAAGGTATGCTTGATATTCATCATAATATGCCTTAAGTTGTGAATTTAACTCATCTTCAGTAGGCATCTCATCCTCAGAATCATCATTATTTACGACATCTAAATAATCATCGTAATTATTAATATACACTTGATTATCCTTTTTTGCATCTTCATCACCAATAGTAATAACGTCTTCATCAGGCACATTAGCTACATCCTCAGCATAACTAATACAAAAGATGCTCATTAATAAAATAAAAATAATTGCTAAACTACTAAACTTCTTCATAAAATCCTCCAAAATTTAATTTTGTGAGTTTATTATACTTCTTACAGCATCTTTTGACAATAAATTTACAAGAAATCCATACTTAACATAACCATCTGTGAAAAGGCTAAAAATAGGGCGATTTCCACGAATCGCCCTACTAAATGTTAACCCTTTTTAGGAATATATTCAATTTCCGGAGGTGTTCTATCATAAATTACTGGGCCTTTAACAAGGTCGCCATTATTATAAGACCTCATAGATAGTCTTCCATTTGTTGCCATAACCTCACCCAAGAATAATTGTAATTCACCCTCTTGGAAGCTCTCATCAATTGGAATAATTGCTGCATAGTTATATCCTGTATGAGAAATTTCTGTTGCATCTTGGTTATTTATTCTAACTTTTGGATTATATTTTAATTCCTTATCTACGGTAAATGTAACTGTAACTGTTCCATTTGTTTTTACAAACAAATCTTCACCATCTACAACCGGATTGGCATTAAACATTTTAATGTTTGTAACCTCTGGTCTTACGTCATCTACTTCGAATGCCTTTTTCTTTATTTCCGTTGTTTCATTACCTACTGCATCTTTAACACCGCTAAACACCCATAAGTAGTATGTTCCTTGAACTCCTGGAGGTGTTGCAACATCAAAAGTATAATCCTTATCACTTATGTTACTTGTGTTGTTCGTTAAATGTGTTTTGGTAGTTTCTGGTGGCGTATCTAAAGATGTACTCCATCCATAAGTAACAACAGTATTTGGAGCAATGCCAGATAATTTATCATTAAGTGTAACAACTGCTGTGTGGGTCATAGCAGGTATATCACCACTGTCACCATCTTTGAACACAATATTAACTATTGGTGGAGTATTATCTATAACTTTAAGTGTTTTAGTAACAATATCGCCTGATTTTGATTCGTTACCATTACTATCTACAAATTTGAACTCAAGAATTTCTTCTTCTTCTCTAATTCTAATAGAAATATCTTTAACATGATCTAGAGTAACTGGATTACTCCAACTACCACCATTTTGTCTATAAGAAATCTTAATTTGTGGATCATCACATTCAATATCTTCGACACCGATATCAGCACCAGGAGTTCCTTTAATATATGGATCTGGAACATTTTTTAAATCTTTAAATTCTGGAAAACCTGTAGTCTTTTCGGTAATTATCTCAGGTGAATTTGAATTTCCAGAACTATCAAACGCTCTTACACAAAGATCATAAGACTCATTTGGTTTAAAAGGTTTATCTGGTCCAAAATTTGAGAATGTGTATGTTGCAATCTCATCTTCTGATGAAACATGTACTAGATTTTCAAACCATTGAATAACACCATTAACCCTGACACCAAATTGGTAGTGGTCTACTTTTGTTTCTTTATCTATTGTAAATGCTTCTACTGTAATTGTACTTGAAGTTATTTGTTTTTTACCATCAACTTCTTTAACTCTAAAGAAAGTAGTAATATCTCCTTCTTCAATATTAAAGTTTAATGGAGGTGTAGTATCAAGTTCTCTACCGCAGACATCACAGAAATAATCATGATCTTCGTCTCTATGTGGCTCAGTAGCAAGGACCTTTCTATCAACCCCATTTACAACTAAATTGATATGATTACAAGAATCATCAGTTTCACAATATCTATAGTGTACCGTTGGGTGATCTTTTTGCCATCCAGAATCAATATGATTTACCGAATAATCACAAAGTTTACAAATAGCCTTGTGATGGTTATCATTTATAAGTGTTATTTCAAATTCGTGCTTAGATTTAATAGAATGCCAACCACAAGTTAAACACTCTTGATGGTGGTATTTATCTGCTTCTGAAAGACTAGGTTCTGGAATAAATGAAAACAATTTACCATCTTTCTCATGTAAAAGATTATGTCCTTCTTCATTCTTTTTTATACCGCATCTATAGCACTCGTGCCAGTGTTTTTCAGCATTAGTAATCCATGCCTCATTTGATAGAAGATCTTCTACCATAATACACTCTCTAGCTGCCATTGTTGCAACTAAATCTGCATCATCAACTTG
>JAEEGL010927148.1_pt1 | contig 13072 bp, 9 predicted proteins | sample 9134231 | NCBI WGS metagenome assembly JAEEGL01 (sample SAMN16246548, study PRJNA631951) | gut metagenome | biome: gut microbiome; feature: rumen; material: fiber-attached | host: Bos | place: Iran: Karaj | collected 2018-10 | reverse complement strand
TGATTATCGGCTGTGTACTGACGGGTATTGCCCTCGCCACCGTCTTCACTCACAATGGTTCTACGGGTGGCACGGATGTCATAGCGGCCTCGGTGAACAAGTTTCATCCCAACGTGTCGCTGGGCAATGTGCTGATTGCTGCCGACTTCTGCATCATCGGCTCCTGTATGTTCTTCCCACAGTTTGGCACCTATTTGGAGCGTGCTCATAAGGTCATGTTCGGCTTTTGCGTGATGGCAATGGAGAACTATGTGCTCGACTACGTGATGAACGCCCGTCGACAGTCTGTACAGTTCATGATCTTTACGCAGAAATGGCAGGAGATAGCCAACGCTATCGGCACACAGATGAACCACGGCGTCACCATTCTCGACGGTCACGGCTGGTATACTGGTCAGGACATCAAGGTACTCTGTATACTGGCCAAGAAGCGTGAGAGCATCAACATCTTCCGTCTCATCAAGATGATCGACCCCAACGCCTTCGTATCGCAGTCGAGCGTCATTGGTGTCTACGGCGAAGGCTTCGACGAGATGAAGGTAAAGGTGAAGAAGCTTGAGAAAGGGAGAAAAAATCAGAAAAAGACAGAAGAAGCATGAAGATAGTTTTTGCAACTAACAATCAGCATAAGTTGAGCGAGATTCGTCAGATTCTTGGTGATAGGGTAGAGGTGTTGTCACTACAGGACATAGGCTGTGACGTCGATATCCCTGAGACAGGAACGACCCTTGAAGAGAATGCCCTGCAGAAAGCACAATACATCTACGACCACTACCATCTCGACGTCTTTGCCGACGATACCGGTCTTGAGGTTGATGCGCTCGATGGTGCTCCTGGCGTCTATTCCGCCCGCTATGCTGGTGGCGAAGGCCACGACTCAGAGGCCAATATGACCAAGCTGCTCAAGGAACTCAACGGTATCGACAACCGCAAGGCCCGCTTCCGTACCGTCATTGCCCTCATACAACAAGGAGAGGTCCATGAGTTCGAAGGAATTGTCAACGGCGAGATTATCCGCGAACGCAGGGGAGGGGAGGGCTTTGGCTACGATCCCATCTTCCGTCCTGATGGTTACGAACTGACATTCGCTGAGCTGGGTACGGACATCAAGAACCAAATCAGCCATAGGTCACGCGCTACAAAGAAGTTATGCGCGTTTCTTCAAAACGCTTAATGATAATTGGTAAATGACAAATAAAATAAAACAAGAAAAGAGTCTTAGAAACTGGTGGCTGATTGGTTTATCAGTTATCATTTATCAATTATCATTTAGTCCTGTAAGGGCGCAAATCGGCTCATGGCACACCTATATGGCCTACAACGAACCCCAGCAGATTGTAAAGGCCGACAATTCGCTGTTTGTCAAAGCCTCCGACAATCTCTATCAGTATAACCTGACGGACCATAGTATCACCACCTACGATAAAGTCAGCGGACTGAGTGACTGTAACATCAAATTCATTGCTTGGAACAAACAAGCCAAGCGACTTATTATTATCTACCAGAACACCAATATCGACCTGATAGACCAGAGTGGTAATGTCACAAACATGTCTGCTATCTTCCGTAAGAGCATCACAGGTGACAAGACCATTGACAGCCTGACCATCGACGGCCCATACGCCTATCTCTATGCCCGATTCGGCATTGTGAAGGTCAACATGCAGCGGGCAGAGATTAGCGATACCTATACACCACAGCACCCCGAATACCCGACTCATCTTCCTCCTTCGACCATCAACGATGACTGGAATCAATACATCGATCTCGTCAGGACGCTGAAGCCTGGCGGACCTAAATACAACTACTTTTCCGAGATGAAATTCTACAACGGAGTCCTGTATAGTGTTGGCGGTTATTTCGTCTCTGGCGGTGCCGACTTGAACAGGCCAGGTATCATACAGGTATGGGACGGTATGGAATGGCAAAAATATCAGGAACATATTGACAGCATTACAGGCTATTCATACGTTGACCACAACTGCATAGACATCGATCCTACGGACGTGTCACATGTAGCCGTAGGAGGACGTACAGGACTTTATGAATTTAAGGATGGTAAACTGCTGAAATACCATTGTCAGGAGAATAGTTTGCTTAGTGGTGCTATCGACCGCGGTAATATGCTCGATAATAACTACAACCTCATCAATGGACTGAAATACGACCGCGAGGGTAACCTTTGGGTGCTCAATAGCCAGGCAAAAGGTGTCAATCTACTGGAACTTTCACATGATGGTGAATGGGTGAACCACTATCAGAAACAGCTGACCAATAATAATGTTGGTTTGAAAGTCATGCAGGGAGCGATGTTCGATAGTCGTGGCTACCTTTGGTTTGTCAACAGCAACTGGGAACTGCCATCAATCTACTGCTATGACAAGGAGAACAACCAGTTCATCAACACATACAAGGCTATTGTCAACCAAGACGGCACGTCCTATAACGATTATACACCCTATTGTGTAGTTGAGGACTTGAATGGAAATATCTGGATTGGTACTAATAAAGGACCGTTCATGATTGAAAAAGATAACATCACAGATAATACTGTTACGCAGGTGAAAGTACCGCGTAATGACGGCACAGACTATGCCGACTATCTGCTCTCAGACGTTGTGACCAACTGTATAGCTATTGATGGTGCAGGTCGTAAATGGTTTGGTACCAAAGGTGCTGGCGTCTATCTAATTAGCGCGGACAACATGACGCAGATATATCATTTTACAGAAGAAAACAGTCCTCTGCTCTCAGATGTCATTGAGTCAATAGCTATAGATAACACGACTGGAGAAGTATTCTTTGGAACAGAAAACGGTCTTATTTCTTATATTAGTGATGCTACTACTGCCGTCTCAGAAATGAAAAAGGATAACATCTACGCCTATCCCAATCCTGTCACGCCTGACTACACAGGACTTATCACTATCGTGGGGCTTTCGCTTAATGCCGACGTCAAGATTCTCTCATCCAGCGGTAAGCTGATAGCCGAAGGCCGTTCTAATGGTGGCACATTCACCTGGGACGGTTGTGACCGTCATGGCGATCGTGTGGCCAGTGGTGTCTATATGGTTGTCACGGCTACAGAAGACGGCAAAAAAGGAACCGTATGCAAGATTGCCATCATCAAGTAAACCGTACGCTCTTTCTGCTGACAGCAGGCTACTTTCTGTGGTTGCTCGCGGTCCTGCTTATCTTTGGCTATACGCCCACGAACGATGGTGTGGGTTATATCGAATATGCTGAATACTGTTTGAAGCAAGCTCAGCCTTATCCTATAACCGACATTTACAACGTAATTCCCTTCATTTGGAACATTGGCATTATCAATCTCGTCGAACTGTCGTTAAGGCTCACAAACGCTATTTGGCCTGTACTTCTTTTGATGTGTATTTTAAAGAGTGCCATCTGCCTGCTGACAGGACTTATTGCCAAACAGCTATTTAGTGAGCGTATAGCCATTATTGCCATGATACTTTTTATGCTCTATCCAAACAATTGGGGACAGAGCACCATGATTTCCTCAGAGATACCATCTACCTGCTTAGCAATGACAGCTGTCTGGATAGCTGTCAGTCAACGAAACCTTTTCTTAGCTGGTATCACGCTTGCTTTGGCTAATTGGTTCCGTCCTACTGCTGCTATATTTCTTGTCAGTATTGTTCTATACATTATTATTATATATCGAAGTCATTGCCTCAAATCTATCATAAAGATAATTGCTGGCTACGTGCTTTTCATCGCTCTTATTGGTACTTCATGTTATCTGCGCACAGGCCATTTCGTCTATCAAGCCCGTAGCTACTGGTTCTCTATGGTCGATGAGTGTTATGATGATGCCGAGGTGGCTCCTCATTGGGGACAGCCCATCTGGCCAGAAGGAACGCCACGATATATTGAGAATCACGAACAAATGAACTGCTTTGACTTTGAGCGTATCTGGCGTCAACGGAGTCTCGACTGGCTCAAGGATCATCCTATAGAATATCTCAGTAAGATTCCTGGCCGACTTTACTATCTGTATCAGAGTGATTACGACAATATGACCGTTTTCTTAAACGACAAGTCGTTACCTGAGAATAATTACATCACTATTCCCATCAGACATCTTGCTACTGAGGCTTCCACTATGTCAATAGCACAATGGCTAGCACTCTTCTCTCTATTAATTTATATCCTATTACTGCTGATGGTCATTAAAGGTACAGTCATTCTCATTCGTCAACGACAGTTCAAAGCGCTTTTCCTACCGCTTTTCATCGTTGTAGGCGGTTCATTGGCTCTTGTCCTTGTGATGCACGGTGAGACACGCTTTAAAGACCCTCTGATGCCTTTATTATTCATCTTGGCAGCTGTTGGTCTTTACCATATATCACACAAAATACGATTACTGAAGAATGGAAAATAAGACTGTTGTACGCGACTCCAACATGGAGCTCTATCGCATTGTGGCGATGTTGCTGGTAATGCTGTTCCATGTGTTTGGTAAGATAGACAAGATAGGCGATAAGCTGTTTTCTGACACGATGGAAACCACTCATGTCGTCAATCTGCTTTTCACTTCGGCTACGTTCGTATGTGTCGATATGTTTGTGTTACTCTCAGGCTGGTATGGCATCAACACACGATGGAGCAAAGTCAAGGCATTCATCTTTCAGGTGCTTTTCTATTCCGTTTCTATCTATCTTATCATGTTGCTTTGCTGTCCGTCAGTACAATTCTCATGGAGTTTTCTCGCTCATGTATTTATTCTTGACGACTATTGGTTTGTACCTGTTTATCTGATGCTCTATATCTTTGCACCAGCCATAAATCCTTTTATCAAGAAGAGTACAGACAAAGAGTTTTTGACGCTTCTCATTGCCATCTTCGCAATGCAGAGCATCTATGGTTGGCTTAACTATCGTGAGTCAGGTTATATGGAAGGCTGTTCACCTATCTCCTTCCTCATATTATATATGATAGGAGCCTATATGCGACGCACAGCACCCAGATTCAGTAACATCTCAAGGAAGACGCTGTTCTCGTCCTATCTTGCTCTCATCACATTCAATTGGGTAATTGCCGTTGCAGCCAAATATCTGCACAATGAAATCCTTTTACAGATAGCCTGGCAGTTCTCATCGCCTATCATCATTCTGGCTTCAGTCTGCTTACTGCTTCTGTTCAGTAGAATCAATATTGGCTATAGCAAAACCATCAACTGGATAGCAGCGTCAAGCTTTGCTGCTTTCCTCATTCATTGTTTCCCTTTGTTCTACGAAAAAGTCTATAGCACAATAGTCACACAGATAGCCGATTCGTTCAGCTACCCTGTAGCGCTGCCAATACTTTTACTTTTTGTACTGGTGTTCTATATATTAAGTATTCTGATTGACCAGATAAGACTGTTTATCTATCGGAAAATCAGCTCAACGCCAGCATCTTCTCGATAGGCTTCACAGCCTCTTTCGCAATCTCAGGATCAACCTCTACTGCAGGCCATTCGTACTTCAAAGTATTGTATACCTTCAGCAGCGTGTTCATCTTCATATACTGACACTCGTTACAGCTGCATTCCAGGCCGCTCTCACTTATTTCAGGCGGTACAGGTATAAATTCCTTGTCAGGACATGTTCGCTGCATCTCATGCAAAATACCAGCCTCTGTAGCCACAATAAATTGCTTCTTTTCACTCTGCTGTGCATAATTCAGCATCGTTGCCGTAGAGCCCTTAACATCAGCTACAGCCAATACAGGACCCTTACACTCTAAGTGAGCCATCACAACAGCATCAGGATACTGCTTCTTCAACTCCAATATCTTCGTTACTGAGAAACGCTCATGCACATGACAGCCACCATTCCAAAGTAGCATCTGGCGACCTGTTACCTCATTGATATAATTACCAAGATTATAGTCTGGACCAAAGATAAACTTACCGTCTTGAGGCAGCTGATCGACCACCTTCTTAGCATTACCTGACGTCACTACAACATCAGTCAATGCCTTTACGGCAGCTGTGGTGTTGACATAGGAAATGACCTTATAGCCTGGATGCTCGTCCTTAAATTTCTTCAAGTCCTCAGCTTTACAGCTGTCAGCTAGTGAACAGCCAGAATTAAGATCTGGACAGAGTACAGTCTTTTCTGGAGACAACAACTTACAAGTCTCAGCCATGAAGTGAACACCACACATGACCATCATCTTGGCATCGGTCTCTGCTGCTTTACGGGCTAATGCCAAAGAGTCGCCTACAAAGTCTGCTACATCCTGAATATCGCCAACCGTATAATAGTGAGCCAAGATAATAGCATCTTTCTCTTGACACATACGACGAATTTCAGCTTTAAGATCTATTCCTTCTGCTACGGGCTCATCAATGAAACCCTGCTCTTTCCATTCCTTTTTCAACATCACAATATTATTATATTTTTCTTTTTTCTTTTTTAAAAAATAGAAATGAATAAGATGATAGGCCGTTCATAAGTTGAAAACTTTCTTCTGTTTTCTTTGTCTGCTAAGTTATAAGATAGTGAATATACAATATTGACACCATCTGTTGATACTAATTATCTGACTGTATGACTCGTTAATCACTTATCCACAATTTCTATTTTCGGTGCAAATATAATAAGTTTATATCTTTTTTCATTAAAAAAACGTGGGAAACTTACGAAAAAGTATAAAATAAGTCTGTGGATATCCTTCTGTGGAACGAGTGCCCTTTAATAATACCAGATTTTAAACTCGTTATCCACACAGTTATTCACAGACTTATCAACAGTATTTTTAAGTCAATTATCCTCCATGTCTTCATCAAGTCGTTTTTCCCAAAGATACTTACGTGTTTCTTTTGCCGCAACATTACTGAGTAATAGTAATGCAATAAGGTTTGGTACTGCCATCAATGCGTTCATACAGTCGGCAATGTTCCAAATAACATCAAGATTGATGATGCTACCAAAGAAAAGTGCAACGATATACAGGATGCGATAGAAGCGGTTCATACGTCGGCCTTCAATGTAGTTAACAGCACTTTCACCATAATAGCTCCATCCAAGGATGGTACTGAACGCAAATGTAAGGATGCCGAAAGTCAAAAGTGGTGCACCAACGTAGGGAATCTTTGAGAAGGCAACCTTTGTCAATGCCGCGCCGTCAGCATAAGTAATATCTGGATAGGCAATAATACTGGAGACAAGTACAATACCAGTGAGTGCGCAGATCACGACAGTATCCCAGAAAGTACCAGTACTTGAAACTAATGCTTGGCGTACAGGGTTACGTGTCTGGGCTGCTGCTGCTACGATAGGTGCCGAACCCATACCACTCTCATTAGAGAAGAGACCACGGGCAATGCCGTAACGTGCAGCCATCATGACTGTACTGCCCACGAAACCGCCACCAGCCGCCGATGGATTGAATGCAGAGGTAACAATCAGTTTCAAGGCAGGCCACAGAAAGGCGCTGTTCATTATAAGGATGGCAATACATCCAATGACATAGAGGATAGCCATAAATGGTACGAACACCGTACAAACCTTAGCAATAGACTTAACACCACCTAGAATGACAGCTGCTGTGAGAAAACATACCAGCAGGCCAACTATCCAGTCAGCTATACCAAATGTCTCACTGGCAAGGAGTGCTATAGAATTTGCCTGTACCGTACATCCGATACCAAACGAGGCTAATGCAGTAAATATAGCAAAGAGTATAGCCAGCCATTTCATGTTAAGACCACGCTCCAAGGCATACATAGGACCGCCATACGTATGACCATCATTGCCTTTGACACGATATTTGACAGCCAACAGACCTTCGGCATATTTTGTAGCCATACCGAAGATACCCGTCAGCCAGCACCACAGAACCGCACCAGGACCGCCTAAGGCAACAGCGGTAGCCACACCAACGATATTACCAGTTCCGATAGTAGCAGCTAAAGCGGTAGCAAGCGCACCAAATTGTGAAACATCGCCCTTAGCGTCTTTATCTCTCTTTATAGACAAACGTATACCTGTTATCAGCTTACGCTGAGGAATACGCAGACGAATCGTAAGAAAAAGATGAGTACCAATGAGTAGGATAATCATTGGCCATCCCCACAGAAAAGTACTCAGGGTTGAAAACAAATCATTGATGGTTTCCATAAAGTCTATTGTTCTGAGAAGAGTACTTGAACGAGTGTTTGTCCGACAGCCTGCAGCGTGTTCTTGTCTAAGTGCTGCATATCATCGTTCAACGTGTGCCATGTGGGACCGAAAGAACTTTGTTCACAGTCAGGATAGTAAGGTATAATATCAATACAAGGTATACCAGCCTTCTGATTAACCGGCAGATGGTCATCGGTAATCATTCCGCCTTCTTCTTGTGGGAAGTAGCTGCCATATCCAACGGTCTCAGCTGCCTGCCATACCTTTTTGACGACGTTGGGTGCGAAATGCTGCGACACGCCTTCTTGGTAGAAGCGTGCCCCTTGTCCACCTACCATGTCAAGCAAGATGCCATAGCGTGCTTTATAGTCCTTGACATGAGTATTGGCAGCCCAATACTGTGCACCCAGTGCCCACGTGTCAGCATCGTTCTCTTTTGTCTCAGCCCACTCAGGCGTTCCCCAGTCTTCAGCATCAAAGCAAATAAAATCGACACCAACTTTCAATTCTCCATTCTCAGTTCTCCATTGAGAAAGCAATCGGGCAATCTCCAGCATCACGCCGACACCTGATGCGCCGTCATTAGCAGCCATCACGGGTTTCTGATGATTGGCTTCGTCTGGGTCGTTGTCAGCCCATGGCCGACTGTCCCAATGGGCACAAAGCATGACACGATCCTTCAGTTCCGGCTGATAACTGGCTATGATATTTGTCGAGCGAAGTTTTGTACCGTCATATCCTGTGAGTGTAGCCGTCTGCTTGATGACGTCGAGTCCTAAACTCTTAAACTTCAAAGCTATCCAGTCGCCACAGCGGTCGTGTGCCTCAGAGTTCATGATACGTGGTCCGAAGTCGCATTGCTGCTGACAGTAGAGTAGGGCAGAGTCAGCCTGAAACGTAGGACCCACAGGTTCAGCGCTAACTCCTTCAACAACTTTTTTGCTCGCATTACCGCAGCCAATCATCATGAGCCCCGTCAGCAGACAAATACCTATTTTATTAATCATTCCTTTTATGATGTTAAGATGTTCATTATTTTAATCATCTGCCAACGTGAAGTCGAGCTGGCGTTTCTCCAGATTGGCACGTGCTACTTTGATACGCACCGGGTCACCAAGCTGGTACTTGGTGTGATGGCGACGACCGATGAGGCAGTAGTGAGCCTCGTCAAACTCGTAGTAGTCGCCGCGAAGGTCGTGCATCGGCACCATACCCTCACAGTGGTTCTCGTCAATCTCGACATAGATACCATAGGACTGTATACCTGAGATGTGACCATCGAACTCCTCACCGATTTTGTCAGCCATAAACTCCACCATCTTGTACTTGATGCTGTCACGCTCAGCATTCTGTGCCGTCTGTTCCATGTCGCTGCTGTGTTCGCACAGTTCTTCGTAGTGCTCCTTGTTAGCCGAACGGCCACCGTCCTGATAGCGCGTCAACAGACGGTGAACCATGGTGTCGGGATAGCGGCGGATGGGTGAGGTAAAGTGGGTGTAATAGTCGAATGCCAGACCATAGTGCCCGATGTTGTGTGTCGAGTACTTAGCCTTCATCATGGCGCGCAGGGCGACCGTCTCGATAAGTTTCTGTTCGCGCTGTCCGGTAGCTTCGTCCATCAGGGCATTCAGCGAACGAGAGATAGCGCCCTTTGTGCCGCTGGTCTTCAGCTTGTAGCCGAAAGGTGCGACCACTTGTCGCAACGACTCCAGCTTCTGTGGGTCGGGCTGGTCGTGAATACGATAGACGAAGGTCTTAGCGGCCTTCTTGCTATTCTCTTTCTTTTCTCCTTTTTCCTCTTTCCTCTTTCCGATGCTCTCCGCTACCGTACGGTTAGCCAGCAACATGAACTCCTCAATGAGCTGAGTAGCATCGGTAGACTTCTTGAAATAGGCACGCGTAGGATGGCCGTCAGCGTCGATATCGAAGTGCAGCTCCTCGCGGTCGAACTTAACGGCACCGTTTTTGAAACGGCGCTCACGCAGTTTCTTGGCTAGGGCGTCAAGTGTCAGCAATTCTTTGGCATATTCGCCTTTCCTGTTCTCCAGGATAGTCTGCACCTCCTCATAGGCAAAACGGCGGTCGGAGCGTATAACGGTATGGGCGATATGGTAGTCCTTGACATTTGCCTCTTCGTCCATTTTGAAGATGACCGAATAGCAGAGTTTCTCTTCATCGGGACGCAGCGAACAGATGAAGTTACAAAGCCGTTCGGGCAGCATCGGGATGGTGCGGTCTACCAGATAGACGCTTGTGGCGCGCTTCTGTGCTTCCTTGTCGATGATACTGCCTTCCTTGACGTAGTGGCTGACGTCGGCAATATGGACACCAACCTCATATAATTGACTATTTGACGATTTACTATTTACGATTTCTCGGATGCTGAGGGCATCGTCGAAGTCCTTGGCATCCTTGGGGTCAATGGTACAGGTGAAGACACCACGGAAGTCCTCGCGACGGCTGATTTCCTCAGGCGTGATGCCTGGCTCAATCTTCTTTGCAGCATCTTCCACAGCCTTCGGGTACTTATAAGGCAGGCCGTACTGTGCTAAGATAGCGTGCATCTCGACATTGTTATCACCCTCTTTGCCGAGCACGTCAATGACTTCGCCGACGATATTCTTCGACTCCTTAGACGGCCACTGTGTGATGCGTACGACAGCTTTCTCGCCGTCCTTTCCTCCCTTGAGTTTCTTCTTGGGTATCAGGATGTCATGCACAAAGATGTTGCCCTCGGTTATCAAGAAGGCAAAGTCTTTCTCTACCTTCAGTTTACCGACGGCCTGGTCTACCTTGTGCGACAGGATATCAGTAACCATAGCTTCCTTGATATGCTTCTGGCGACGAGCCATTAGCGCCACGCGTACTCGGTCGCCGTTGAGTGCGAACATCGAGTTACGTTCCGACACAAAGATGGGCGTACCGCCACCGTCGGGCAGGAACGTGTTCTTGCCGTTGGCCTTGCGCAGGAACGTTCCTTCCTGCACCTGTCCTTTCTGGTTCAGACGATACTCGTTGTCGCTCACCTTCGCGAGATAGTCGTCCCAGCACATCTCGTCGATGACATCGATGGCCAGCATCTTGGCTGGATGAGTGTCAAGTTTCAGTGAACGGAAAATCTGCTTCAGCGAGAACGTCTCATTGGGACTCGCCGTGAAAAGACCTTGTAATGCATCGGCCACGGCGTTTTTTGACAACCGTCGGCCACCTTTTTTCTTTCCCATAGTTGCTCAGTTTTTAGGTTTCTGTTGGCAAAGTTACGACTTTTTTTTAAGAACCGATGGTTTTTCCATCGATTTTATGTAACTTTGCCGTCCGCGACGGCGAAATTACTCCGTCTCGGCAAAAAAAAGAAAAAAGTTTCTTTGTTTTGCTCTCAACTTTTCGTAACTTTGCAACCAATAATATCATAAAATTCTCAGATTAGATGGAAAGATATGTGGCTGACAAGACACGATACGACGGCGTGATGCAGTATCAGCGCTGTGGACGTTCGGGCGTGCTGCTGCCTAAGGTGTCGCTGGGTTTCTGGCACAACTTCGGTGGGGTCGACCCCTTTGAGCGTAGCCGCGAGATTACGCGCTATGCCTTTGACCACGGCATCACGCATTTCGATTTGGCTAACAACTACGGACCTCCCTATGGTTCGGCTGAGGAGACCTTCGGACGACTGATGGACGACGACTTCCGACCTTATCGCGACGAGCTGTTCATCTCGACCAAGGCCGGCTACGACATGTGGCCCGGTCCTTACGGCAATTGGGGCTCACGCAAGTACCTCATGGCATCGCTCGACCAGTCGCTCCAACGGATGCACCTCGACTACGTGGACCTCTTCTACTCGCATCGCTACGACCCTGAGACACCGCTTGACGAGACGCTGCAGGCACTGGTCGACATCGTCCGTGCCGGCAAGGCTCTCTACGTGGGTATCTCGCGCTGGCCGTTGGAGGCTGCGCGCTTTGCGTTCAAGTATCTGCGTGAGCGCGATGTGCCTTGTCTCATCTATCAGGGCCGTCTGAACATGCTCGACCGTACTCCTCTGGAGGACGGCGTTCTTCAGCTCTGCCGTGAGGAGGGCGTCGGCTTCATCTCGTTCTCGCCGCTGGCACAGGGACTGCTCACCGACCGCTACCTGACGGGCATACCCCAGGACTCGCGAATGTCGAAGGCGCATTTCCTGAAGCCAGAGATGCTCACCGACGACCTGTTGCTGAAGCTGAACCGCTGGAACAACATAGCCGCCGATCGCGGCGAGACGTTGGCCGAGATGGCACTGGCTTGGATCCTGCAGCAGCAGGGTGTCACCTCCGTACTCGTAGGTGCCAGCTCTACGGCTCAGCTCCAGAAGAACCTGAAGGGCATCACGGCAGCACCATTAAAAATTGAAGAATTATAGAATTAAAAAATTGAAGTTCTTTTTGGAAAATAGAAGAAGAATATGGATTCAAAACTGGTTATTTATAATACGTTGACGCGCCAGAAAGAGCGCTTCGAACCGCTACACGCACCAAACGTGGGCATGTATGTCTGTGGTCCCACCGTCTACGGCGACCCCCATCTTGGTCATGCCCGTCCGGCCATCACCTTCGACCTCGTGTTCCGCTACCTGAAACACTTGGGTTATAAGGTACGCTACGTGCGCAACATCACCGATGTAGGCCACTTGGAGCACGATGCCGACGAGGGCGAAGACAAGATTGCTAAGAAGGCCCGCCTGGAGCAGCTGGAGCCCATGGAGATAGCGCAGTACTACACCAACCGCTATCACCAGTATATGGATATGCTGAACGTGCTGCGCCCCTCTATTGAGCCACATTCCACGGGCCACATCATCGAGCAGCAGCAGCTGGTACAGCAGATTCTGGACAACGGCTTCGCCTACGAGTCGAACGGCTCTATCTACTTTGATATCGAGGCCTACAATAAGAAGT
>JAEEGL010817251.1_pt1 | contig 13072 bp, 7 predicted proteins | sample 9134231 | NCBI WGS metagenome assembly JAEEGL01 (sample SAMN16246548, study PRJNA631951) | gut metagenome | biome: gut microbiome; feature: rumen; material: fiber-attached | host: Bos | place: Iran: Karaj | collected 2018-10 | reverse complement strand
TTGGGGATTGGGGATTGGGCCCAATCCCCAATCCCCAATCCCCAATCCCCAATCCCCATTAATTAAACAAAAAAGCTCATATTAACTTAATTATGTAAGAATTAAAAATATAAATAAACATGATAAAAAATTAAAATAACAAAGAATGAATAAAAAAAATAAAAAAATAATAAAAAAAATAATTATAAAAAAATAAAAAAGTATAAATAAAATAACATTTTTTTAAATTTCATTTCCAGTAGCATGTTCATAAATCAACTTAGTAAATTCTTTTTCATTTCTCGCCCAAAACTTATTTATATTATTATTAAAATTTAAAAAGAATTTATGAACATCCCCTTGAATTTTATAAAAAGTACCTTTTCTAAAACTATATCTAATTAATTTATCCCAAATAGGATCTTTCATTAAGCATTTACAATCTCCAATAATAATTAAGCAATTTTTAGCTCTAGATAATCCAACATTAATTCTTCTTTCATCACTTAAAAAACCAATAGTTTTACTTCCTAAACTTCTAACAGTAGAAAAAATAATAATACTTTTTTCCTTTCCTTGAAAACCATCAATTGTATTTACTTCAATTGTGTTTCCATTATTATCAATTATTATTTTTTTTAATATATTATTTATCTCATTTACTTGTTTTGAATAAGGAGACAATACCGCAACTTTACTTAATATTAGTTTAATATCATTATTATATACATTTATAATTTTCTTAATTAATTCTATTATCACAGTTATTTGCATTTCATTATAAAATGAATTATTTATTAATTTTTCTTCACTTTCAATATGATAAAATGTCATTGGTTGAAATTCTTTACAATCTAATATTATTTCTTTTGGAATTTTATAAACACTTTCATCATTTTTAACTAAATTATTATAAAATATTTCACTTATAAAATTTGATACTTCAGCTTTCATTCTATATTGTGTTTTTAACATTAATATTTTATGACCTGCTTTTTGAAATCTAACAAATAAACTTTGATCGTAATTATATTTTAAAGCAATTGAAGAAAAAACTGTTGCATTTAATTGATTTGGATCTCCTAATACAATTAATCTTTCACAATTATATTTTAATGGTATTAATGTACTTAATTCTATTGCTTGAGATGCTTCATCTATTATTATTGTATCAAATTTTTCATTTAAATTTAATAATATATTTGAACCTGTCATTGATAATGTTGAACATATTATTTTCACATTTTGTAATATTTGATTTTTTATTGTTTCATTATCTTTTATATTTAAATTATCATTTTTATTTGATTTCACAAATTCATTAATCATATAATCTAAAGAATATTCTTTTAAATTCGGATTATAATTTGGTCCTATTCTTATAAATTTAGGAATATATTTTTTACCATTTGAATCAAATAATCCTTGATTAATTAATTTTCTTATTATTTCATCTATAGCAACATTTGAAGGAGCACATATTAATATTTTTTTCGGAGGAGAAATATCACTTAATTCTGGTTTAATCATCATTTTTTTATTATCTTCTGGATATTCTTTAAAATTAAACATATCATCAATTTCAAAATCAATATTATCATTAATATTATTATCATTAATATACCAAGGATGAGTATCTTTAATATAATTAAATTTATCTTCTAAAGAATAATAATCATTATTATTATCCTTATTAATATTATGATTATTATTTTTTTCTTTAGCTAATTTCATTTCATTTGAAATTTGCATAATAACAGAATTTTTTCTATCAACTTCTTCTTTTTGTAAAGAAGAAGATAATAAAACAGATAAAATTCCTAAGATAGTAGTACTTTTTCCAGTACCAGGAGGACCTTGAATTAATGTTAATCCTTTTTTTTTAATTGAATTTTTTATTGCTTCATATTGTGATAAATTAAATTTTTGATATAATAGAATATCTAATTTTTTTGGTATATAAAAATACATATCTTCTTTTTTTTTAATGTTATTATCATCATAATCATCTTCTAAAGGATTTAATAATATATCTTTTAATAATAAATCTTCTATTGACATTAAAGCTGAAAATTCTCTTGTTATTGTTGCCATATTACATAATTTAGTAACATACCATTTTGAATTTTTTGATAAATATTTTGCTATTGAATTACATCTTGGTATATTCATATCTAATTCTACTCTACTTAATATTATATTTCTTGAAAATTTATCTATTATTGATAATGTATGTTCATTAGATAATTCATTATCTAAAGTTTCTCTATGAATTAATATTAAATCTCCATTATAATAATTCACTCCTTTTGAATTTTCTCTTAATAATTCAAAATCAAAAAATTTTCTTTTTATATTATTTGATACTAATTGCAATGAAAATATTTCTGTTTCTTCTTTTTCATTATATTTATTTCTTGCTAATTGAGCTCTTACTTCTATTAAGAAAAGAGAAAAAAAGTTTTTTATATAATCTTCTGTTGAAGAAAAAGTAATTTGTATATTTTCTAAATCTTTATATTTTTTTGTTGGATCTCTTAAATTTTCCCAAGTTATATCTTCTTCTAAATGATTTATAAATAATTCTTCTTCTCTTAAATCTTTAAAATAATCCCATTTTAATATTATATGATATAAGACATCTAAATCATCATTTAACATATTTTTCAAATATTTTTTATTTTTTAATTATTTTCTTGAAAAGAATTTATTGATGTTTAATTATTTAATATTTTTTAAAAAAACTATAATTAATATTTTAAAAAAAATACAATAAAAAAAAATTATTGTTTCAAAAAAAAAATGACAGAATCTGAAAAATATATGTTGTATGTAGGAGGATTACCAGAAGAAACAACAAAACAAATTCTCCATTCAGCATTTATTCCATTTGGAGAAGTAAAATCAGTAGATATAGTATATGACAATGCAACAATGAAAGCAAAAGGATATGGATTTGTAGAATTTGAAGAATATGATGATGCACTTCATGCTATAGATAATATGAATGATTCTGAATTATTTGGTAAAGTTATTCATGTTACTTTTGCTAGAGAACAAAAACCTAAAGAAGGCTCTTTGAAACCTTTGTGGGAAACTGAAGATTATAATCTTAAATATAAGAATGAAGATAATTCTAAGAATAATAATATTAAACCCAATCAGGAAAATAATAATGTTAATAATGAAGAGAATAATAATAATAATGGGAATAGTTAATTTTTTTTACCTTTTTTAAAAGGTTTTTATTTTGTTTTTTTTTATATTTATTTTTCAGGTTGGAAAGAATATGTTTTTTATTTTTTGTTTTATAATGTATTTTTTTGGTGTTTTAAAAATAATAATGTTGTTTTTTAATTTGAAAAATTTTTTAAAATTATAATTTTATCTATATATACTTATTAAATTTAAATTCTTTCCAAAAAAAAAAAATTAACCAAAAGAAAAAAATATCTATATCCAACCCAAAAAAAAATTAAATCTAAAAAAAAAAGAAAAATGTTCTTAAAAAATATAGATTTCATTTCCAAAGATATAACATTATTTTACAAAGGATACGACAAGCATTCAAACATCTTATCTCAAATATTATCAATTTTATCCTTTATCGGAGTAATATGTATAATATGTTACTTATCAATAGATGTAATAGAAAAAAAGCATCCAACGTCATTTTACTTTACAAAATTTATAGAAGAAATAGAAGATTATCCTTTAAATTCATCATCAATATTACATTATGTTTCTTTATATGATTCTGATAATAAAGAAGTTAAAATAGATATTAAAGCAATTAATGTTGTTGGAATATCAATTAATGATGGAATATATACTAATGATAATGATATTTCTAAATATTCTCATTGGATTTATGAAGATTGTGAATTAAATGATTTAGGAGATTATGAAAAAACTTTTAGTGAAAGTCAATTATATTATTTTAAAAACTCTCTTTGTATAAGTAAATATTTTGATAAGGATAATAATGTTATAATAAATAAAAATAATATTAATTTTATTTATCCTACTTTAAGTCATGGTGCTTCTCAACATAATAATTTTGAATATGGAATTTATTTTCAAAGATGTCAAAATAATAGTTTAATTAATAATAATAATTGTTATTCTAAAAATGATCAAGATATTTTCATAAGAAAAATAATTGGATATGAAATAAATTTTATTGATAATTCAATTGATGTTGAAAATTATAAAAATCCAATAATATATTCAGTTCATAGAATAACAAGTGAAATAAATAAAAATTCATTTGTTTTGAATCATTTAAATTTTCATCCTGTTGTAATAAAAACAAATGATGGTTTATTTATGGATAATTTAAGTAATAAAATTGCATATAATTTTGATTATAATGAAAAAATTACTCATGCTACTGAAGATTATAAATTTTTAGGAACTTTTAATTTTTGGATGCAAAATACTATTGATACTTATGAAAGAGCTTATAAAAAAATTCAAGATATTGCAGGAGGAGTTGATGGAATTGTTCAAATAATGTTTTTAGCTATTAAATTGATTAATAATATATTTTTTAATAATTATCAAGAATTATGTGATTTTAATAATGAATTACATTGGAATTTAGATATGAAAAATAAAAGAAAAAAATTAATTAATATAAATAATGAAAAGAAAAGTAATAATAAAGGAAATAAAGTTATTGTTTTAAAAGATACTTTAAACGATGATAATAATAATAATATAGTTTTTACTTCTATGAGAAGTAAGAGTTTAATTAATAAAAAAAGTGTTTATATTACTAATTCTGATATAAATAATTCTGAAAATTCTTTTCGTGATAAGAATAATAATAAGAATTTAAATAAATATTTAAAAGAGAAAAGACCGAAAAAAATTAATTGGTTACATTTCTTTATTAATAATTTAAGAATTAAAACTTTTAATTATGTTGAATTTTTAAAAGAAAAAAGAGAATTTATTGTTAGTGAAGAAAGATTTCTTGAAATTTATTTTTATTTATCTAATATTCAAGATAAAATTAAAAATAATAATTTTTTATTTAGTGATAATGAACGAATTGATAGTAATAATACTAATAATGATATTGAGGGTAATTATAATAATTTAGATATTAATCCCCCTTTATCACCTTTAGTATTAAATAAATAATTTTATAAATATGTTAATTTTACTAATAATTATTGAAATATGTCAAATGGTTAAATTATATGATAAATTATTATAAGATTTAGGGTGAATATAATTTTAAATGAAATATTAATAAATATTTTAATATTTTAAATATTATTGTTTTTTATTTATTTTTTAAATTAAATTATAATTTTTATATTTTAATTAGAATGAAATAAATATAATATATAAAAAAAACCAAAAAATAGAGATAAACTGAAGGATATAAAATATATAATTAGCAAAAATCCCTTAAAAATTAATATATAAATTCATAAAACAAAAAACTTAACTTAATACAAAAAAAAAAATGTTCATCGAAAATTCTGAATTGTACAAATATTTATTAGAACAAGACGATTATCACTCAGATAAAGAATATGAAATGAATAATATAAATTGTGAAGAATTTTTAAACAACAATGATAATTATTTAGAAGACATAAATCAAATCGAAGAAGGTGATGAAATGTATTTTAAAGTTACAGGAAAAACAAAAGCTGATTTTTATGAAAAAAACACAAATGAAAATTTAATAAATACAATAAATGAAAATGAAACTTTAATATATGAAGGAAATTCAAACAATTATTTTGAAATAAGGAAAAATAAAAAATTTAAACCTGAGAACATAAGAATTAAAATAAAAGTACATTATCATAAATTTATATATTCTTTCTTTAAAGATTTACTCAAAAATAAATTTCCAAAAAAAAAATGTGTCATAAGAAAAATTCCTCATTCAATAACAAAAAATGTTTCAAAATCAGGGAATCGAACTTTAATGAAAATGACTTTAGAAGAATTTTTAAGCCAAAATATTTCTTCCATGTACAATAAACGTGAAATTAATCAAAATAAAAAAAATATTGAAAAAATAAAAAAATTATTTTCTGATTCTGAAGAGAAAATATTTTTGAATATGACTTATGAAGAATTTTATAAAAACTATTATTTAAGTCATAATAGAAATATTGTAAATTTTCTCAGTAATAAAACAATTTTTTTTTATGAATATCTACAAAGTTTAAACATAAATGAAAGAAATATCATTGATTTAATTGCAAGAAAATATTTTATTGAATATTTTTTGGATGGTAAAGATAGTGATAATTAAAATGATTTCAATAAAAATTTAAAATTTCATTGTTGTAAAAATTATTGCTCAAAAAAAGTGAAAAATAATTAAGTATTTGAAAAAAATTTAATATAAAAACCATTTCTAACAAAATAAATAAAAATTAATTGTTATTAGAAAAAAAAAATAAATAATAATAAAGATTATTTATTAAATATTCAATTGAAAAAAAAAAAATTAATTAATCATATAAAAAAAAAAAAAATATGATAACAAAACTAAAAAAATTTCTGAAATTTTTATTATACTTTCATTTATTATCATTTACTTCATTTATAACAATAATATATTTAGCTCAAAAAGGAATTAAATTTACATATAAAATATCTGAAAACTTTAAAAATATAAAATTTAAACAAAATAATATTTCAATTAAAGAATCTTATTTATTTAAATCTTTAGAAAGTATTTTTCCTTTTAATGAAAAAGATTATAATAATTTTTATATCATAATGCAAATAATAATTTATTTAAATAGTATTTTATTTATTTTCATTTTGATTAATTTTTGTATTATTAATATTAATAAAAAAGAAAATATTTATTCTTTTATATTTTTTCTTTTATATTTTTTTGGTATTTTTTCTAATGTTGGTTTAGTAAATGAAATAAAAAAATTTTCTCCTTTATATGATAATAAAGAAGATTTTTTAATATTTCAAGATGAAACTTTAAATCAAGAATTTTTAAATTGTATGTTTTTTAATACTTTTTCTAATTATTCAGTTATTATCATTCAAGGTATTTCAATTGCTGTTTTATTTATTATTTTTTTCATTAATTTATCTTATTGTTTTTGCCCTGTTTATAAAGAAGAAAAAAATGAAAAGATAAATTAAATATATATCTTTTTAATATAAGTTAAATAATAATTATTTTAAAAAAAATTTTTATAAATAATAAAAAAAATATGATTAATTATTTAAAAAAAATGATAGAAACAGAAAAAGGAAAGAAAATAATAACACCTCAATTAATAATAATAATAATATATTTCATAATAATCTTCACATCAGAATATTTTTATAGAGATGAATTATTTGAATACAGTTATAAAAATTTTATTCCCAAATTTCAATCAATGACAGATAAATATATACTAATAAAAACATATTTTAAAATATCATCTACATTAGGAAAAAACATATTTATATTTTTATTTAATTTAATAATATGTATTATATATTATTCATACCAAGAAATTTTTCTTTGTTTATCAACAATATTTACTTCAGTTTCATTAATGGGATATTTAAAATTAATATATCATAGTCATAGACCTTATTGGCATAATTTAAATATATTCAATGATAGTAATGAATTAGGTTATGGAAATCCAAGTGGACATTCTTTTACTTCCACTTCTGGTTATTTATCTTTTATTTTTTTAGTTTTAAATATGAATTTTTTCAAAAAAAAATATTGTTTAATTGATTTTTTAAATTATGGAATTTTTATTATTAATTTGCTTTGGATTTTCTCTATTATGATTAGTAGATTATATTTCGCTGTTCATAGTATTAATCAAATTATTTTTGGATTTTTATTAGGAATTGGTGTTTTTTCTTTTTATTTTAGTTATTTAAATTTATATAATTATAGCAGTGAAGAATTTTTTGATTTTATCGATGATAATAAATCATATGTTATTCCTTTAATTGTAATTTATTTTTTTTCTGTTTTTATTCCATTTAATTTAATTAAAGAACCAAGTGATGATGTTAAAAATTTTATTAATGAAATTACCACTGTTAAAAAACCTGAATATAAAAAATTCAACAGTGAAGCTATTACAGGAGAAATTACTATATTATTAATATTAGGAGCTTATTTAGGTTTAATTTTTCTTAAAAAAAAAATTGAGGATACACCTTTAACATATGAAGCAGATTTAATTTTAGGGAAAAATAATAATAATATAAAAATAAAAATAATAAGGTTTTTATTGTGTGTTTGTTTTGGTCTTCCATTTTTACTTTTTTATATTCCAAATTATAATAATAATCTGATTTTAATATATATTTGTAAAATTGGAATCCCTTATGTTTTGTCTACTTTCTTTATTTTTGGACCTGGAATATATTATAGTTATATGTGGACATCAGTTACTATTGATCATAGAAGTCCAAGTTTAATTGAGAGAAATATTATATCTGAAGAAAAAAAAAATTAATTCATGTTGCTTATGGTAAAATAGATTAATTTTACATTTTTTTAAAAAAAATCATATTTTTTTAATCATATTTTTTAACACGTTTTTTTATATATTTTATATAGGTTTATTTATATATTTATGATTTATTTTTTCATTAATAAATATTCCAATTAAAAATAAAAATGAATAACTATAATTAATAAAAGACCAAATTTAATTAATATTTAATTCTTTTTAAAAAAAGTAAATTTATTTTTTACTTTTTTTCTCAAAGCATTCCTTATGTAAATATCCTTTATCATTTTTAAAAGCTTGTCCTTCAGTAATAAATTTATGGCAAGAAATACATTTAGGAATTTTTTGAATTAAATCTCCAAGAATATATTCTTTCTTTTCATTAATATCCATTTTTTTAACTTTTTCGAAGCAATCATTATGTAATAAATAATCTTTAAATTTAATATATCCAGAAGTAATTTTTTTATCACATAATTCACAATTTGGACAATTTTGAATAAATTTTTTTTGATTATCTTCTTTAATTTTTTCATTAATTTTATCTAAACATTCTTTATGAACAAAACCTTTATCACAACATAAAATTTTACCATCAAATTTTTTTTGACAATGAAAGCATTTAACACAATTTTTATGATAATGTTTTTGATTCAAAGAAATTAAATCTTCTTTAATTAAATTATTACAAATAGGACATTTAAAAGGTTTATGTTCATTACAAAAATTACCATTATACATTTTACTATATAATTCATCAATTTGAATTTCTTTTATACTTAATTTTTTTTTACAAATATCACATTTTTCTTCTTTTAAAAAAGGAAATTTTTTAACATCACAATTACTTAAATTAACTTTAATATTATTATCATTAACAACTTGAAATAAATTAATATTACTTTCATCATCAGTAGTGGAATTAGATGAAAAACTATCATTTAAAATATTTTTTTCAGTTCCTTCATTAATTAAAGTATTCCATAAATCAACTCCTCCTTTAATATAATTTCTAATAGAAGTAGTTCTTTTAATATTTAAATCAATTTTTTCATCTTTGATTTTTTTTTTAACTAATTCAATATTTTTTTCATTAATTTCAACACCACTTTTTTCTAAAGATTTAATAGCAACATCTTCAATTTTAACAGGAATTTTTTCAATTTTTTCTTTAATTTCACTATGATAAATAGCAGGAACTTTAATATTATAATTAGGAATTAAAGTACTTTGATAAATTTGATTAATTAAATTATAATTAATAGGATATTTATTTTCATAAATCCATTTAGCAATAGATAAAGCTGCTGCTATTTCTTTTAAACGATAAAAGCATTTATATAATAAAGAAGCATTTTCATATAATTGAGAAAATTTATTTGCAAATATATAACATTGATCATTTTTATCTTGAATTATTTTATCTTTTAAACTTCCTTCATTTGAAATTTCCATTTGTCTTGCATCAACACCTAATTCAATTTGATCAATACAGAATAAATTATTTTTTTTAATAATATTATTAATTTTTTTAATAACAACCCAAACACGAGAAAATTTTTTTTCTTGAACATTTAAATTATTTTTATAATTAAAACTTCTTAAACCTTTATTATATAATTCTTTAGGAATCTCAAATTTACTTTTATCAGGTTTAAAACCAATAGTCATTTGTTTTAATAAGAAATCTGCAATGAACATATCTTCTCCTAATTTAGTTCCTTCTAAAATTTTTTTTTTTTCATAAACATCAGGATAAAACACTTTTCTCATAAATTCTCCTGTTGGATTTTTAGGATCAAATGGATCTAATGAAAAACTTATATTTTTATGTGTTATTGTTTTATCATATAATATTTTTAATATCACTGCTAAATCTTCTAAATTGACATACACATTTCTTTTTGATTCTTTAAAATTCTTCTTTTGAGAAAACATTAATAAATCTTTTGAAAATATTAATCCTTGAAATTTTATGTTTTTACTATTTTTTATCAATGATGAAAAATCATATGATAAGTTTATTCCTTTTAAATTTTCATTTTCGGAATTTTCGTTTTTTTTATTTTTTGAATTTTCATTTTCAAAATTTTCTAAAGATATATTCTTAGGATATGTTATTTCTAATGTTGTCGAATCTGTTGTTGATGTTGATGATGTTGAATTTTGACGTTCGATTTTTTTCTTTGGAGATTTTTGAGATTTTGATTTTGAAGTTTGAGATTTCATTTTTTTTATATATAATATTTTTTATTTTAAGTTTCATTTTGTTTATTTATATATTTTATAAATGTTTTTTATTTAAATATATTTTTCAATTAATCAGTGAAAAATGGTAAAGGATATTTTTTATTGTCACAATTAAGAAATTCAGAGAAATTTTGAATGGAAATAAAAATATCTTTGTTTGAATTAGTATAATTAATTTCATTTAAATATTGCCCATTTATACTATATGAAATAAGTTTTTTTTCAGTTTGAATTATTATTGATGGTAAAGGAGAAGAACTTAAAAATATTTTTTTAAATTTATCATCTTCATTAATATTTATTTTAATAGATCTAATTAATTCAAATTCTGAAGTATTATAAATATTAAGAAAACCATCTATTGAAATATCAATCAATAAATATAATTTATCATTAATATAAATATCAATAATTTTATTTGAATGACTTTGAATAATTTTTTTTAATTTATTCTTTTCAGAAAAAATAAATAAATTTCCATTTTTTGTTCCATAAATAAAAAATAAATCAGATTGTTTAAAAATATAATCATTATCATTAATATTGTCTTCAAATAATTTAATTACATTTAAATGTTCTTCTTTTTCTTTTTTCCCAAGAATCGAACCTTTTTCATTATAATAATTATCTTTACTATTATTTGACATATCATATTGAGTGCGTGTTCCATTTGATTCATTTAAAATTGGTATTGGATTATAACCTAAATCAAATAGTTTATATATTAGAAATTTATCTTCTTTTGACATTCCTTTTTTCATTCTTACTCTTATTATTCCATCATAACAATAATTCATATATAAATTATTTTTTTTTATTGCATTTTCATATTTTGCATTTACTCCAAAAATTAAATCAATCCAGTCCTCTATTTTTGTTTCTTTCTTTTCTAATACAATTCTATATTGAGAAACAAATTTATATGGATTATTATCACAAGGTAAAAGAACATCATTAACGTAAATATCTTCTTTTTTTTCTTTTTTCTTTAAAATTTTATATGTGGAATTTTCTTTATTATTTTTTTGTAATTTCCCAAAATTTAATTTATTTAAATTAATAAACATTTCAGGTAAAATAAAAAATTCAGGAATAATTTCTCTTAAATCACTAACATCAGAAACAGCACTTAAGAAACTTTTATTAATATTAATAAATAATCTATCAGGAGCATCAAAATTATTTCCTTGTATTTCAATACCAGTTAAAGAAAAAGGAAATAATCTAATTAAATAATGAGAAGTATAAGCAAAATTTGAAAAATGACTTCCAAACATATATGGTACTTCACTTATATCTAAATTTTCATATGGTATATTTTCATAATGAAATAATTCACTAAAATTTTTTTTTGCTACTTCCCAAAAATTTTGAAAAACATTTTTTTCTTCTCTTTCTTTTATTTCTTCCAATGAACTTTTATATGTTAAAATATAATTATCTTTTCTTCTTTTTCCTTTTTCTGTTATCTCCATCATTCCTAAAGGAAGGGAAAAATTTCTATATTTTAAATTTAATATATTTTTTTCTTCTACATTATAATCTTGAAGTATCCATGGAAAAACTGGATATTGAGTTATATCTCTATATGATCTATTTGAAAATATATTTAAATACATTAAATATTCTAAATTTGATATATTTCCTATTCTCCAATCCATTTGATGTTCATGAAATTGATTTTTTATATTTATAACTTTATGCGTTTTTTCCTTTATTTTTTCATAAAATTTATTTGAGGTTTCTTCATCAATAAATTTAAAATAAAATGATTTATGTGATTTTGTATATATTTCATAACTATTTTTATTAAAATAATAAACTCTTGGTAAAATAAAATTAATATCTGAATATTTGATTTTTTTAAAATAACCTTTTCCATTTCTTGAAACAATTAAATTTCCAAAACAAGAATTTTTTGATTCATCAAATTCATCAAAATCAACTTTTTCTTTTAATAAATTAGATTCAATTATAATTAAATATTCAAAATCAAAATAAATATTAATTCCTATATGATTTGTAATTTTAATTAAACAAGCTTTAAAATCTTCATTTGGTGGAATTTTATTTTTTATTTCATTAAATTTAAAAGTATTATTTAAATCAACTGAATAATAATTTCCTTCATCTTTAAAAATTGTTTTTGGATTAAATTTATTTAATTTTGTATTATATGTATTTAAATCTATAATTGGTTTTAATAAAGGACAAACCATTTCTTTTGTTAAATAATAATATATTTTAAATTTTATATTTGTTGAATTATAAAATATATCTATATCACTATAAGGATTATTCCAAGAAAATAAATTTCTTTTTATTTTTTTGAATGTTTTAATATTTTCAAAGTAATTAAATTG
>JAEEGL010287787.1_pt1 | contig 13072 bp, 8 predicted proteins | sample 9134231 | NCBI WGS metagenome assembly JAEEGL01 (sample SAMN16246548, study PRJNA631951) | gut metagenome | biome: gut microbiome; feature: rumen; material: fiber-attached | host: Bos | place: Iran: Karaj | collected 2018-10 | reverse complement strand
TATATATTATCATTCTTTCATTATTATCTTCTATTAGATCATCTTTTGTTATCGTATCTATATAATGTAATTTTTCAAATAGGAATTCTTCACTAAGAAAGTATCCTAATGTATTTTGAAATGAATATACCTCATTTATAACGGGTTTTCGACACTTGTAACCATATAAAAATGTGATTTTAGAGGATTTTATATACTTTGTATATAATTCCTCTTATTTTTTTGTCAAATTTTGAAAAAAATTTGTTGTATGTGTTGTGTGGTGTTGTGTTTTATGGTATAATGTATATGGGTGATGTGTTGTGAAAATTTGGTATGATAAGAAATCTAAAGATCCTTCTTACTTTGTTCAACAAGGAATTCGTAATGGTAAGAAGGTCACTACTAAAAATATTTTTAAAATTGGTAAGCATTCAGAACTCTTAGCTCAAGGTCATGCCGATCCTTTAGCCTATGCCAAAGAGGTTGTCGAAGAATACAATAAAAAAATGAAATCAGAAAAGGTGGATTTGGAAATAACCATTGACTTTAATAAAAAGCTTATTCCTTCTGATAATGTTTCTTCAAAATCTTCCTTACTTAACATTGGGTATTTCTTCTTACAAGATATTTATTCAAAACTTAATTTAAAAGATTTTATAAAGAATATCACTAAAGATAAAAAGATTACATATAACTTAAATGATATCGCTAGATTCTCAACATTTGATAGAATATTAAATCCTAAAAGTAAATTAGCTACTGTAAATAATTTAGAATTCTTTTATGAAAAGCCTTCTTTTTCTCATCAAAATGTTTTAAGAGGTATGGATATTTTAGCTAATAATTATGATGCTTATTTGAACCATTTATATCAAAATAGTGAAAATGTTGTTAAAAGAGATACTTCAGTTTGTTATTATGATTGTACTAATTATTACTTTGAAATAGAAAATGAAGATTCAGATTACATAGATGAAGTTACAGGAGAGGTTATGCCTGGCTTTAGAAAATATGGTCCTTCCAAAGAACATAGACCTAACCCAATTGTAGAAATGGGACTATTTATGGATAAAAATGGTATACCTCTTTCTATGGGGTTATATCCTGGTAATACTAATGAACAAAAAACAGTTAATGAATTAGAAACCAAATTAATTAAACAATTAAAAAACAAGAAAATCATATATTGTGCTGATGCAGGACTTGGTTCTGCATCCATTAGAGCACTAAATGATATGGCAGGTAGAGCTTTTATTGTTACACAATCTATTAAAAAACTATCGGAAGAGCTTCAAAAGGAAGTTTTCGAAGATAGAAATTACAAATTATTATCTAATGACTCTAAAACTACTTTAGATCATATGAAATCCTTTGATAGATTTGATGAAAATAATTTAAGCCTATATAATGATAAAGCTTATAAAGTAATTGATGTTGATTCTAATGTAGATTTAGGTTTATTTGAAGAAAAGAAATTACAAAATGGTAAAACAAAAATAGTTAAATCTAAAGCCATTTTAAAACAAAGAATAATAATTACTTATTCAAGAAAAATGGCAGAATATCAAAAGAATATAAGAAATAAACAAATTGAAAGAGCTAAATATCTAATATCAAAGGGTGTTGATGATATTAGAAAAGGACCTAATGATATTGCTAGATTCATTAAGTCTGAAACTAAAAATGTTTATTCCCTAGATTTAGATAGAATTGCTAATGAAGAAAAATATGATGGCTTCTATGCTTTAGCTACCAATTTAGAGGATGAATCCATTAAAGAGATTATTGAAATAAATGCTCAAAGATATAAAATCGAAGATTGCTTCAGAACTCTTAAAACAAATTTTGATGCTAGACCTATTTATCATAGATTAGAGCCTAGAATTATTGCCCATTTTATGATTTGTTATACTGCTTTATTAATTTACAGATTACTTGAAAATAAATTAAAAGAAAAAGGATATCATTTTACTATTAATGAAATCCTTAATACTTTAAAGAATATGAATGTTTCTAACAGAGACGGACTCTTCTATGAAGCAGAATTTACTTCTTCAAAGGTATGTACTGCACTTAACGATTTATTTAATTTTGGGTTAGATAAGAAATATTACCAGAATTCCGAATTGACAAAATTAGTAAAAAAAATTTAAAAAAGAATTTCCATGCTACATTTTTAAAAAATGAAAAATCCGAAAAATGGCTCAGTTACGCCATAAATCGGATTTTTTTGTTTACTAACTGTCGAAAACGGGATTATACCATATAGTTTTTAAAAATGCCTCTTTTTGAGGTTTTTTGGTCTTGGTTTTAATAATATACGTTAATTTATATGGAAAATTATTAAATTAATACTTGATTTTCCTTATCTAATTTATTTTTAATAAATCCATTAATTCTTTACCATAAGCTAATGCCATAAAATCATACGGAGAACCATTAACTGATGGTCTTTTAGTTGAATTAATATGTGACATCATTAAGTCACACATGTCTTGAGTTAAAAAATCAAATACAGTTCCTTTTGGTAAAATATATCTGATATATTCATGATTTTTTTCACAATGGCCCTTTTCCCTAGAGGCATAAGGATGACAGAAGAATACTTTAGCTCTTACTTCACCAGTTTCAGGTTCTACCTCAATTGATTCTGAATCTGAAAATTCTGGTCCATTATCAGTTAAAATAACTTCAAATAGCTTTTTAAAATTGTCAATGCCAATTTGGTCATACAAATTATTTATACAAGCGTTGATATTAACAACTTCCTTTGAATCTAATATATAAGCTAATTGGAAATGGTATTTAACAAAATGAAGAGTTAATAAAACTTTGTTAGAACCATTAGCTGATATAACAGTATCCATCTCTACGATAGAGGCATCAGGATGTGCTTCAATGTATTCCTTGTAATCTTCATAGGTTCTACCTTGTTTAATCTTTCTTAGAATAGTTTTATCAGCTTTATGTTGATACCTTTTCTTGTAGGTTACTTTACGTCTTAAATCGATACTTTTAGTGCTTAAATAGCCCTTTTCGATATAATTATAAATAGTTCTTTCAGATACAGGTAAATCATGAGATTTAACAATGTGATATATTGGCTGATCTTTAGCTACATATTTTTTCACAATATGATTTAAAAGATTAAATTCATCTGGAGTTAGATTAATACCTTCTCTCGATTCTTTTAAAGTTAATTTATAATCCTTATCAGCACAATCAGCATAATAATAGTATTTGTTTAAATGACATCCAGTAGCTTTAGGACATCCATTACAAACCCATGGAAATTTTTTTAAGTGTGGACAAACATATTCTTCATAATCTTTACATCTATCAATACACTTACAATAATTCTTAAGTAACATATGGGGATAGTATTCAATACAAGCATTCTTTTTACATTCTTTAAATTTTGAACAAATAGCATTGTAAGCTCCTAAGCGTTTATCATCTGAATGATTTTTAAATATTCTATGAAGCTTAACTTCTTTAGAAATAGTAGAAGGATCATTAGATAACATATTACCAATATCTTTTAGCATAATAGTAAGCTTACCACTATCATCTCTATGTTCAGAAATAATCTTTTGAATTTTTATCCTATCATCTAAAGTGAAATGTTTTTGATAATTAGGTGAATCAATATATTTAACCTTTGTATTAATTGTTAGCTTAGTCTTTTTCATTAGGCTACCTCCAAAAGCCAAAACTAAGGTAACCTTAATTATACCATAAACGGAATTTAGTCTAACAACTTATGAAGTTCAACTATTTACAGCGGAATTTACTTTATCAATTAACATGAAAATTATTTTCATATAATTTATCAATTGTTTATAGATTTAAATTATATTATAATTTATATGGATTTTTGTCGATATAGGAGTGGTTAAGGGATGAATTACAATGATTTTACTAAGCATAAAATAAATGAAGATATAAAAGATGCGTCTCAAAAGTATTATTACAATAGTTCAACTGTAATGAAATACTTAAGAAAAGTATTAAATGAAATTAATCACGGCTATATGGATAGTGGATTACGTACAGGATTTATTATGAAGCGTTATATTGAAAAATATAATATTAATCCAGAAAGAGGACCAAAGCTTGTTTTATTATGCTTATTAAAGGATATCGGTTTATTCTATCAGGATGACTATATCCCTAAGGATAACCATGCCCTAGCTGCTGCCTCAAGCTTTCTATTCTTAAATTACTGTTCACCACTTGCAGATGCTGCAAAGCCACTTTTTTATTACAAGGCTAAGTACATTCCTAATATCGATAATGAGGATTATCATTATGGATTATTAATGACATTAATTAATCAAATTGTAATGTATAATTACCAAGAATATACATTAGATGAAATGGAAGAATTATTAAAAAAAGAAAAGAATAAATATGATCCAAATCAGGTTAAAAATGTAATTAAGCTTTTAAGAAAAGAAGAAGATATTTTAGAAAAGCTTAATAATAAAACAAGCCTTTATATTTATGAAACTCAAAATTATATTTTACAAACAAAATATACTGATGAGGAGCTTTTAGGCTTTATTAATACAACTAATTATTCATTTGAATTCCATAATCATGAAACATTAGCTCATACTGTTACTGTTGCCGTAATAGCAAGAGCTCTTGCCCGTAAATCAAGATTACCTGAAAGCATGTGTGAAGAGGTATATCTTGCTGGCTTAGTTCATGATATCGGTAAGATTAGAGTACCTAAAGAGGTTTTATGCTATCCTGGACGCTTAGAGGGTGATATGCTAAGAGAAATGCAAAGACATGTTACCTATACAAAAGAGATTCTAGAAGGAAGCTTTAGCTATAAAATTGTAGAAATAGCATCTAACCACCATGAAAAGCTAGATGGATCTGGTTATCCAAGAGCTTTAAGATCAATTAATTTATCAATTGGAGATAAGATAATTGCGGTAGCTGATATTGCCAGTGCCTTATATTGTAAGAGAAGCTATAAAGCATCATTCCCACAAGAAAAGATTATTTCTATATTAGAATCAGATGTAGAAGCAGGAAAGCTTGATAGAAGAATTGTTGAGCATTTGGTTGATAATTATGATGAAATAATGAATGAGGCTAAAGAAAGAGAAGCTGTAGTATTAAAAATGTATTCTTTAATGAAGCAAAAATATGAAGCACTAAAGAAATCTAATGTTTTATATCATTTCTTCGATAAGAATAATACAAATGTTGATGCAATATTTGATAATGAAATAAAGATTCCAAAGGAAATATCAAAAACTACCTATGGTGAATTAGATAAGAATTATTCTAGTGATTCATTTGAAGTTATTTCAACTAACCTTGAACAAGATGATCTAGAGGAAAAGGAAGAGCCAGTAAAGCCTTCAAAAAGCTATGATATGGATGAGATTGTAGCATCAGTTAAAAAGGCAGAGGCTATAGCTAATAAAAAGGCTGCTGAAAGAAAAAAAGAAGTTGAAGAAATTAAAGAATCAATGAATGAATTAGATGAAAGCTTAGAATCAGCTGAAACTATTAATGAAACAATTGAAGAAGAATCAATTGAAGAAACTACTGATGAATCATCAAATATAATAGACGAAGATGAAATTAATGAATCTGAAGTTGAAGATGAAGCTGAAGAATCAAAAGAAGAGCTTGAAGACAATGAAGCAGCTTCTGATGAATTAGATGATGAAAATATAGAAGATAATTCTACTGAAGAAGAACCCGAAGAACTTGCAGATGATTCAAATGATTTAACTGAGGAATCTAGTGAAGATTCTGAACCTGAAGAAAATAATTCTAATGATGAAATAGAAGAATCAGAAGAAGATAATGGTGACTCAGATAATTCTGCTGAAGAAAACAATGAATCTGAAGAAATAAATGTTACAAAGGATTCAAATGAAGATGATGACGACGAATACGATGATGAGGAAGAAGATGAAGATGATGACGAAGAGTCTAATCCATTTAAATCTCCTTTTTCAAAATTTAAAAAAATGATCATTCCTGGTGCTAAAAAATTCGACGATTATGATGATGACGATGACGACGAAGATGATGAAGACGAGGATGATGAAGACGAGGAAGATGAGGATGATTAATATTTCATTTATAATGAAATAAAAATAAAATCATTTTCTTCTTTAATAAATTAAAGATTATGATATAATACTAATGGATTTTTAATATAGGAGGATCTTTCCATGTCAGTGTTAATGGGAAAAAAAGTAAAAATTTTTAGTTTAACTGCAAACCCTGAGCTTGCTTCAGAGATTGCTGATTCTGTTGGTATTCCACTATCAAGCTGTGATGTATTACATTTCGCAGATGGTGAAATTAATGTACAAATTAATGAAACTGTAAGAGGACATAACGTATTTGTAATTCAACCTACAAGTGCTCCAGTTAATGATCACTTAATGGAATTATTAATTATGTGTGATGCTTTAAAGCGTGCATCTGCAAAAACAATCAATTTAGTTATTCCTTATTATGGATATAGCCGTCAAGATAGAAAGGCTAGAAGCCGTCAACCTATTTCAGCTAAGCTAGTTGCAGATTTATTACAAACTGCAGGTGCTGATAGAATTATTTGTATGGATATCCATGCAGCTCAAATTCAAGGTTTCTTTGATATTCCTGTTGATAACTTCATGGGATTACCTATTTTATCTAACTACATTATGGATAAGCATTTAGATAACGTAGTAGTTGTATCACCAGACCATGGTGGAGTTACTCGTGCTAGAGAATTAGCTAAGGTATTAGATACTACAATCGCAATTATCGATAAGAGAAGACCTGAGCCAAATAAGATGGAAGTTATGAACATTATTGGTAACGTTGAAGGTAAGACTTGCGTTATGATTGATGATATGGTTGATACAGCTGGTACAATCACTGTTGGTGCAAAGGCATTAATGGATGCTGGTGCTAAGGAAGTATATGCTGTAGCTACTCATGGTGTATTATCTGGTCCTGCAATTGAAAGAATCAAGAATTCTGTATTAAAGGAAATGATTATCACTAATACAATTAAGTTAGAAGATTCTAAGAAATGTGATCAAATTAAAGTATTATCAGTTGGTCAATTATTAGGTCATGGTATCTTAAGAATTCTTTCTGATGAACCACTTTCAGGATTATTCACTTATTCATACGATAAGTCAAAAAGAGAATTATTATAATGAAATTAGTAATAGGTCTTGGTAATCCAGGAAGCAATTACGAAAATACACGCCATAATATGGGATGGATGGCAGTAGATAGATTTGCAGCATTAAACAATGTAGAAATGCATCTAGAGCCCAAATTCCAAGGTATTATGGGAACAATCACAATAAAAGGTGAAAAGACTATTTTATTAAAGCCAGTTACATATATGAATTTATCTGGTGAATCAGTTATAAAGGTTATGAACTTTTATAAAATTGATTCTAAGGATATATTAGTTATATCTGATGACTTAGATTCTCCTTTAGGTAGAATCAGATTAAGATCAAAGGGTAGTGCTGGTGGACATAATGGTCATAAGAATATAATCCAGCATATTGGTACAGAAGAATATAAGCGTATAAAGCTTGGTATTGATAGATCTGATGTAATACCTGTAATTGATTGGGTATTAAAAAAATTTACAAAAGAAGAGCTAAAACAATTAGATGAAACATTTAATACTGTATCTGATGCAATATATGAATTTGCATCTGGTGTAGATTTTATGAAAATAAGCTCTAAATATTCTAAAAATAGTTAAATAGTTATTCATGGGGCCTACTTATTAGTATATTTATTGTATGTAATAAGTAGGTTTTTATTATATTTTAAAAGGATAGTAATTGATTTTTCTATGCATATGGAAAGATATTAGAAATAAACCAAATGATGTTCTTGGGTATAAAAAAGGCTGTGAAACCCAAACTTGTAAAAGTTATGTTTCACAGCCTTATATTCTTTCATATAATTCCCATACACCATCGTATGAATAATCAATTACTAAATTAAATTTAGTTTCTAATATTATTTTAAATTCATCATAATTTTTATATCCTGAATTAGATGCAATAATTATATAATCAACATTTGAATCAATATATGTAGTCATTTCTTCATATAATGTAGGATAAACACCATTATATTGCCACCATGATTGATAAGTGAATTTATTATATTTAGGATTAATATCTAATGCTAAATAAGAAGTAGATATTGTATCAATAGCTAATAAATTAGGATTTTCTATTCCTTTTTCATTTATATATTTTTTTACTTCAGTTAGCTTTTCTAAATTCTTATGTCCTGTCTCGCCTGTGAAATTATATGTAACAATTGGAGATATAATTCCATATATTAGCATAGAGACTATAGTTAAGCTTGATATTATTTTTAAAATTAATTTAGTATATTTAAATTCTTTATTTTCTAAATGTTTTAATGGATATGCTAAAGTAAGTATATATAGTCCTGTAAATTGCTTAAAATGATGAGTATATACACACATAGTTAAACCAGAAAATAGTAAGAATCCTGATAAAATAGCCATGAATATAAATAATTCTTTACTAAATGATTTTCTAAATAAAATAACAATTATTAATTCTGCTATAGATGTTTCAAATGCTAAGAATATGCATATTTTCTTTTCAAAGAATATATCAGCTGTACCTCTAGAATAAGAGAAATTTTTAATAAATGTATATTCCATCATTTCATTAAAATATCCACCTAGATAAGAAACAAGCATTGCGATACCTGATGTTATAAATATACCTAAAAATCCAAATGCTGCAATAATAAATAATTCTTTAATACATTTATTATAGAAGCAGTATATTACAACAAGTAAAGCCAATAACATAGGAATTAATACATTAGATGGTCTTACAAATAATAAAATACCTAAGCATAATCCATTTAAAAATATTGCATATCTTAAATATTTTGTATCATTATTAATTATTCCCCTTACTACATAGGCAATAGGTAAAATCATTGCGAACATAAATGCATCATCAGCAGTAGTACCTTCAAATGCTGTAAAATAGATAGTAACGAAGAAGCATACAACAAATAAGCTAGATAGCTTACTTAATTTTAATGATTTACATAATTCAATAACACCAAATATACAAATTGTTGAAACAATTGACTGCATCACATAAAAGCCATATGTCCTATTAATAAAGGCAGCTAATGCTGAATACCAGAATAAATAAGGACCCTTATGATCTAGGCAATCAATATAAGGCTTTCCTCCACCATTTATCGTAGTACCTAAAACCTTTATCATTGATGAATCGCATCCATTACTATTTGGTTGAAAATATAATGGTGATGCACAGTAACAAAAAAGTAGAGTTGCAATAAAACCAAATACTATAGAAAAGATTGTTAATGATATATAATATCTTTTATTATTCATATTTATATATTCAAAAAAATTATTTATTTTCTCCACCATATAAATACCTCACAAACTATTATAAATAATTTATTAAAATTAATAAAGAAATATTTTATTTATTGTTATATAATAAAAGAGTATTTTACGATCTAGGGAGAAATTATGGTTAGTTTAAAATTAGTAGGATTAAAATCATACAATTTTATAGAAAAATATATATTTGTATTAGCACCTATTTTAGCCCTAATCATTTTTTTAGTTTTAGCTAGTATGAATAATATCGCACCAATAGGTAGTAACACAGTAGCTTGGTGTGACTTAAATCAGCAAGGTATACCACTATTAAATCAATTTAAGGATATATTAGAAGGAAAACAAAGCTTATTTGGTAATTTATCAGCTGGTGGTATGTCTTATTTTGGAGTATTTTTTTTCTATATTGCATCTCCATTTTCATTTTTAGTTATATCTGTTGATAAAGCTTATATGCAAAGCTTTGTTAATATAATAATAATGCTAAAAATGGCAACAGCTGCCTTTACATTTAGCTTATATTTAAAAAAGAAATATCCTCCCCTAGATGGAATAATTAATCTAGCCTTTAGTATATTTTATTCTTTTTCTGGCTATGTAATGATGTATTATCAAACCCTAACATGGCTAGATATGATTTATTTATTCCCTATTTTATTATTAGGCGTAGATTTATTAATAGATAAAGAAAAAATAATACCTTATATAATTTCTATAACATTAATTGTATGTATAAATTATTATATAGGAATAATGTGTGTATTTTATGTAATATTATATTTTGGATTTAAAATGTTTTATTATAGAAAAGAAATGAATGTCAAAGAATTATCATTTAAATTCTTAATATCATCATTTATTTCAGTATTATTATCAATGGTAATATTAATACCATCATTTATAGATTATAGTCAATCAAGTAGAACAATATCTATTTTTGAATCATTAATGAATTCTAATTTTTTAACACCATATGAAACAGCTATTCCATTGATTTTAGGAACAATTATATTAATACCTTTTGTATTTAATAAAAAGAAGAAGGAAGAAAAGCTAATTAAGCTTATTTTATTAGCTTTAATGTCTATTCCTATAATTGTAGACCCAATTAATAAAATGTGGCATTATGGCTCATATCAGGCCTTTCCATGTAGATTCGCATTTATTAATATATTCTTATTATTAGATATTATTTCTATGTTATTATATGAAGATAAAAATGGAGAAATAAATAAAAAGAATATAATAAATTTTTCTGTTGGGTTATTTATATCATTAATAATCATTATATTTTCATTTATATTTGAAAATATTTATACAACAAATAATATGAATGTATTAGAATATTATACTCATTCACTTTGGGGTAAATGGGAATCTTTAAGTGCTTTATTGATATATTATTCTGTAATATTATTTGGGGTTATTATAATTTTTATATTATATAAAATTAAATTTATTCCAATAAAGGGATTAGGTTTAATATTATTATCTCTAGCAATAGTTGAATCAGCATTTTCATTTAAGGTATATATGGTATCTGCCTCAAGAGATACAATAAGCTATGAAAGATATTATGAAATATGTAATTTAATAAAAGATGATTCATATTATAATGTTAAAACGAGTACTAAAATAAAAAATGTAAATGACCTAGGTGGGGCAGGCTATAATAACTTTGGTCATTATACATCTTTAACACCTAAAAGCTATATGGACGCTTTAAAGAAAATGGGCTATTCATCATATTGGATGGAAGTAGGAGCTTATGGTGGTACTATATTAAATGATGCAATATTATTAAATAAATATACATTATCATCTGGTTCAAGTATCTATGCTAATTATTCAACAGATTATTATAATATTAAAGAAAATCAGGTATTTCCTTTAGGTATAGTAACTAACAATGATTTAACAAAATATTCTACATTAGAGGATAATACTAGAGGCTTGATGCAGCAAAGTATTAGTGAAGCATTATTTAATAAAAAAGAAATGATTAAAATATATAATTATAATTCTATATCTAATCTAAATGATTTAAGTACTGATAATACTTTTGTTTTTAATAGAATAGATTATAACGAAAATGGATATATTATATATGAAATTAATGTAACAAATAAAACAAAATTATATTTTGAAGCAATAGATAGATATTCTAATAGCTTATATCAAGGTATTAATGCCGCAATTAATGTATATGCTAATTCTAATATGAAGGCAAATAAATATCCAGGACAATCATATAATGGTTTTGTAGATTTGGGTACATTTGAAAATCAAAATGTAACAATTAAAATAGAATTAAATAGATCTATAACAGCTGATTCATTTAGTGTATTTGGAATAGATATGAATGAATATGATACATTAATAAGTAGTAATGTTAATCATGCAGATTTAAAATATGTTAATAATCATTTTGAAGGAACATATGAAGCAACAGAAGATTCATATATGTTTTTACCTATCGCGTATACAAAGGATGTTAGAGCTAAAGTAAATAATAAAAATGTAGAGGTATTAAAAGTATTTGATGGCTTTGTAGGAATAAAGCTTGAAAAGGGTATGAATAATATTAATATTTCATACTCTAAGTCAGGATTAATACCTGGTATGTTTATTTTTGTTTTAGGCATAGGTTTATTAATAAGCTATTTTGTATTACAGGATAGAAAGCAATTAAATATATTATTTGAAAATGATAGAATAAAATCAATATCATATTATTTAGTAATCATTGGAACTATATTATTATTCATTATTTTATATATTTTCCCATTGCTAATGAATTTAATTGGTTTTATTATTAAATAAAGGGGGATAAATATGGAAGGTATAGTAAATTTATGGAAAAGTTCATTTAAAGACGAACCAGAATATCTTAAATATGAAAAGATTAGAAAGCTAAATGGAGAAGCATTAGATTCATTTTTCTATTTTGCAGAACCTAATGTAGAAGAATATGGTGATACATTAAGAGAATATTTAAATGAATTATTTTATAATCATAAAATTAATATAAAAGTAGACATTTGTGAAATAGATGGTAATCATTTCTTTAAATTATTATTTTATAATTTTTCAAATGATGGTAAGAAATTAAGTCAAGATTTTCTAGATAAAACAAGAATTAGAAAGCAAGAGAAGCTTAATATGATTAAATCTGTTTCAAATGGAATATCATCTATATTTGAAGTAGTAAAGGTAGGATCTAAGAATTTCAAAACTATTATTAAAGATATTAATACTAATAAAACATATGAAATAATAGATACAGGTGTAGCATACGCTAATACATTTATGAATGATAGCGTAAAAAATAGCTTAATTGTCACTAATCTATTTGAATATGATGGAATATATTTTTTAGATAATTCAGTTATTTTAAATAAGAATCAGCCAGAAGTTAAGCAATTACTAAAAGATAATAAGAATTATAATTATGATTTTATTCAATTTTGGATGTTAGCTTTTAGTATAAGTAGTAAAGCCGAAATGTAAATTTACGAAATCTTAACATACAAATATTTGCATAAATTAAAAAAATGTGTTATTATTCATTCGTAAAATAAATAGATTCCAAAAGGGAGTAGAAGCCTGCATTGCAGGATTATGTGTCGACATACCCAGTATTTA
>JAEEGL013700129.1_pt1 | contig 13073 bp, 9 predicted proteins | sample 9134231 | NCBI WGS metagenome assembly JAEEGL01 (sample SAMN16246548, study PRJNA631951) | gut metagenome | biome: gut microbiome; feature: rumen; material: fiber-attached | host: Bos | place: Iran: Karaj | collected 2018-10 | reverse complement strand
GAAACTGTGCGCCCCCGATGCTTTAGCCGCAGCGATGACCTCCTCGTCGGTAGCCTGCGGCGCACCGAATCTGATATTGTCGGCTATCGTTCCTCCGGCGAGCCAGGTCTCCTGAAGGACCATGCCGTACGAAGATCTGAGCGAATGCCTGCTCACGGTATCTATCTTCCTGCCGTCTACGCTGATCGATCCGTCATCCGTATCATAAAACCGCATGAGCAGATTGATGATCGTGGTCTTGCCGCAGCCCGTAGGACCTACTATCGCCACTCTCTGGCCGGGTCTGATATGGAGGTTTAAGTCGGTGATCAGTTCCCTGTCAGGCACATATGAAAAATCGACATCATCCACATCGACATAACCTTCCGTATCCTTAAGTGAATTCGGAGCATCCGGGCTTTCCGGCTCGGCGTCCAGTATCTCGAACACTCTGGCGGCACATGCTACCGCACCCTGCAGTTCCGAGATGACTCCGGATATCTCATTAAAAGGCTTCGTATACTGGTTTGCATATGCAAGGAACACGGTCAGTGTTCCGACACTCAATCCGCTCACCAGTCTGCTCATCGAACCGGATGACGACATCAGTACAAAATACGACCCGGTAAGCGCTACCAGAGCATAGCAGACGGCATTCACAAATCGGGTACACGGGTTCGTAAGCGACGAATAAAAGATCGCCTTCAGGCTGGACTTCTCCAGTCTGCCGTTGATCTCATCGAATCTCGATAACACTTCCTCCTCGCGGTTAAACGCCTTGACTATCTTGGCGTTTCCTATCATCTCATCTATCAGAGCGGTCTGCTCACCGCGTTCGATGCTCTGTGTCCTGAACATCTTGTAGGTACGCGAAGATATGAACCTGGCGATAAATAATGAAAGAGGAGTCACGCATACCACCACGAGTGTAACGGCGATGTTCATCCTGAGCATGAAGAAGAGCGTACCCAATATCGTAAGTATTCCGGTAAAAGCCTGCGTAAATCCCATCAGCATGCCGTCCGCAAACTGATCGGCGTCTGCTATGATGCGGCTCACTATATCTCCCTGGGAATGCGAATCGATATACTTAAGCGGAAGAACATTGATATGTTTGAGAGCATCGTTTCTGATATCTCTCACAGTCAGGTACGTGATGTGGTTATTGACCAGGTTCATGATATAGGTGGATACGCCTACGAGTACGGCAAAGACTGCCGCCATGATCAGATCACGCCACATGATAGTCGTTACGCCGGCAACAGCCGTCTCATCCATAGCCTCGCCTCCGAATATGAGGCATATGCCGTCTATCACATATCCTATCCTGATGGGGACCTGAAGTGTGCACACTACGGATACGACTGCCATCAGGAGTGAGACGAGTATCCATCCCCTGAATGCGGACAGTCTGGCAAGGACAGCCTTAACGGTGGCACGGCGTCCCGTGCGGCCGAGCGCGCTCTCATCGGTGTTTAAGTTTCCTTTCGGCACAAAACCGCTGGTATCAAGCGCCATGCTCTTCCTCCTTTCCGAACTGAGATTCATATATCTCGCGATAAACATCGCACGAACTCATCAGTTCAGTATGAGTACCTATACCGGCAACTTCACCGTCATCGAGGACTATGATCTTATCGGCATCCCGTACGGATGCACTCCTCTGCGAAACTATGAATACGGTCGGCTTATAACCGAGGTTCTTTAAGTTATCTCTGAGTTTACGGTCGGTAACATTATCAAGCGCCGAAGATGAATCATCGAGGATCAGGATTCGGGGACTTCCGACCAGAGCTCTTGCTATGGTCAGTCTCTGCCTCTGACCTCCCGAGAGATTGCGGCCGCCGGCTTCGAGTTCGGCGTTCAATCCGCCCTTGGCATCCACTACATCCTCCGCTACGGCAACGCGTACAGCGTCCATGATCTCAGCATCCGTAGCATCGGCCTTACCCCATCTCAGGTTATCGGCAATGGTACCTGCGAACAGCACGGCCTTCTGAGGAACGGTACCCACAGCGGCTTTCAGGCTTCGACCGTCCAGGTCAGCGACTCTGATCCCGTCGATCAGTACTTCTCCTTCGGTCGCTTCATAGAAGCCCGGGATCAGGTTGACCAGGGAAGTCTTTCCCGATCCGGTTCCGCCGATGATACCTATGGTCTCACCGGCTTCGGCTTTGAATGAAATATGTGAAAGGGACTCGTCCGCTTCCTTATGATATCTGAGGCAGACGTCCTTAAACTCAACACTGCATCCTTCCGTGTTTTCCGTGTCAAGAGTACGTCCTCCGCTTATGCCGGTCGCATTGACCTGATCGGTCAAACTGTCATTTCCCGTGCCGGCCCGCTCATCCGATTCCCCGTCAGCCAGAGCAAATACGGCACTTATACGGTCTGCCGATGCGAGCGCACGGTTGATCGTGACCACGAGATTGGCGAACTTGATAAGTTCGAGCAGGATCTGCGACATGTAGTTATACAGTGCCACAACCTGTCCGGTTGTCAGCATCCCGCGTGATACCTGGATATAGCCCGTTCTTATCAGTACGACTATGGCAAGATTGATGATCACATATGTCAGCGGGTTTAAAAGCCCCGAGATGCGTCCTGCCCGGATCTGTCCCGATACAAGTTCCGAGTTTGCGCTCTCAAATACTTTCTGCCTGTCTTCCTCGACCGTAAAAGCGCGGATAACCCTGGCACCCGAGAGGTTCTCACGGGTAAGTCTCAGGATCCTGTCGAGATACGACTGCACTTTCCTGAGCATCGGGATATTGAGCTTCATGATAAGACCAACAGCTGCAAACAGGATTGCAACAACGATCAGGAAAGCAAGGGCGGATCTGGCATCGATCGTGAAAGCCATGATCACGGCACCCGCTACGATGAAGGGGGATCTAAGGAACAGACGAAGGAACATGTTCACACCGTTCTGGGCGGTATTTACATCCGCCGTCATACGGGTGATCATAGTAGACGTTCCGAGATTATCTATCTGAGAGTGATCGAGACTGAGCAGTGACTTAAACAGGTCATGTCTGAGTTCCCTGGAAAAGCCCGTTGCAGCCCTGGCCGCAAAGAACTGGGCAGTACAGGAACTGATGAGGCCTACAACACCGAGCGCTATGAGAAGTGCGAAACATCTGAAGATGAATCCGCTTCCCGTACCTGCGGAAGACGGAGCAGATATGTAGTCGATCAGGGAAGCGATGACAAGCGGAACAAAGAGTTCGAAGGTGGCTTCAAGCATCTTGAAAAGCGGGGCCAGAACGCACTGTACTCTGTAATTCTTAAGATATCTGAGAAGACGTTTCATTATTGCATATAGGGAGCACAATAATCGGCGATATGGTTGCTTATCGCCACGACAGTATCGGAAGGAGTATATTCCATGCCGGGATAGAGCATCTCATGCAGCGCTCTCGCGTTATCTTCGAGAGTGGTGGGCACTATACACCATCCGTCCACTCCGACCTTGGCGGGATACCTGTTCTGCTCAAAAGGAAGTCCTTCCGATGAAACCACGGAATACTCCGAAGCCGAAGCAAGAAGCTTCATGACTTCATCAGCCGGAAGAGAAGTCTCAACATGAGGCAGGATTGCCATGGCCGCTTTGGTCAGTTTGGAGACCGAAGAAGATGATGCTCTCTCAAGCAGCTTGGTTATGACGGTACGCTGTCTCTCCGCACGCTTGTAGTCGTTGCCGGCCGTATATCTGATGCGGCAGTATGCAGTAGCCTGAAGTCCGTTCAGGGTCTGAAGTCCGTCATCATATACCTCGATGATGTCTTCGTTCAGTTCTCCCGTTCCGTCTTCATTCACATACATGCTGCGCTGATAGTTATTAAGGTGCGATATCTCGTCAACCGCGATATCTATCTCCACTCCGCCCAGAGCATCCACTGCTTCTGAAAGTCCCTCAAATCCTATGGTCACATAGTCGGTGATATCCAGATCCAGGTTCATGTTGAGCATGTTGATCGCCTGCTCGGGACCGCCTTTTGCATATGCCGCGTTTGCCTTGGAATAAGTGTCGTTGCCGAGATTGAGATATGTGTCTCTGTATATGCTGACCAGTCTGATCTCGTGTGCATCCTGATCCACGGATGCTATGATCATGGTATCACTCCTGGTCCTTTTGCTTAAGTTGCCGTCTCTGGAATCCACTCCGAACAGAGCGATATTTCGAACGCCGCTTCCCGAGCTTACTACCTCGTCTCCGGCGGTTTTGCCAACGCCTGCGGGACCTTCGCCCGCGGAGGAGGTTTCATTGATGATGATGCTGTCCTGATCGATATCTACCTTTTTGACGGTACGCGTGGTGATGGTCACCACATACAGCACTACTATGGATGCAGCGAGTGCGATCAGTTCTATTATGATAAAGGGCACATTCTTTTTAGCCCACTGCTTCCTGTCTTCCAAACCCAAAATCCTAACCGATAAGCTGTATGCAATCCTCGAGGGAAGATACACCTATCAGCTTTATATCCTTTATTTCCTTAAGTTTTGAAGCATTTCCCGAAGGGATGATGCAAGTCTCAAATCCAAGTCTGGCCGCTTCCTTAACTCTGGCCTCGACCTGCGTCACGCTTCTTACCTCTCCTGAGAGGCCTACCTCCCCGAACACCACCGTATGAGGATCCACGGGTCTGTTCTTGAATCCAGATGCTATGGCCATCGCCATTCCGAGATCCAATGCGGGTTCCGATATCCTGATGCCTCCGGTCAGATTGACATACGCATCACAGTCCGCAAGTTTAAGACCGGTACGTCTCTCCAGCACCGCCATCAGCAGGTTCACACGGTTATAATCGGCACCCGTTGCCTGTCTGCGCGGCATGCCGAATGAAGTCCTCGTGATCAGAGCCTGTATCTCGAGAAGTATCGGGCGCGTACCCTCCATGGAGCACACCACCACGCTTCCGCTCGCCCCTTCGGGCCTTCCGTCCAGCATATATGCGGAAGCATTTTCAACCTCACTGAGTCCGCTGCCGGACATCTCGAACACGCCGATCTCATTGGTGGATCCGAAACGGTTTTTGACGCCTCTTAAGATACGGTAGGATGCGTGCCTGTCACCCTCAAAATATAGCACGGTGTCGACCATGTGCTCAAGAACCCTGGGCCCTGCAACGGTCCCTTCCTTGGTCACATGTCCGACTATGAATATCGTGATCCCGAGAGTCTTGGCTATGCGCAGGAGTATGTTGGTAGACTCCCTGACCTGAGATACCGAGCCGGGTGATGAGGATATATCCGCGCTGCTCATGGTCTGTATCGAATCTATGATCACGCATGATGGCTTCGACGCGGTGATACACTCTTCGATCACACCCAGGTCAGTCTCGCACAACAGTTTCAGGCTGTCCGTGAATTCTCCGATCCTCTCGGCACGCAGTCTGATCTGTGTGAGACTCTCCTCCCCCGAGATATACAGTACATTTTTATTTTCCGAAGAAAGATTCCGGCACACCTGCAACAGCAATGTCGACTTGCCTATTCCCGGATCGCCTCCCACCAGAATGAGAGAGCCCGGAACGAATCCGCCTCCGAGCACACGATCGAGTTCTCCGATCCCGGTGGAGATGCGTATCACATCATCACCGGATATCTCGGAGATCGCTTTGGGGGACGCTTTTGCAGCGCCCGCGGCACGCGCTTTGCTGCCTGCGGCACTTATCAGTACCGGTTCTTCCGTAAAAGTATTCCACTCCCGGCAGGCGGGACACTGTCCCATCCATTTGGCGGACTCATACCCGCACTGCTGGCAGAAGAATACGCTCTTGCTTTTTGCCATATGGATCAAGCCCTGGTAATGGTAACCGCCTTTTCTTCGTCATCGGACAGTTCAAGTGACACTACGAGCTTGCCGCCCATATTGGTCTTCATCCGTCCGATATCGGTTCCGCCTACGGAAACGTCATATTCCGTATCGTCCTGTAACCCTACGGTGATCTGCGCATCCTCGCTTCCCGATACCGTGAAGCTGACGCCGTTCTCTGTCTCTTCAAATCCGGTAACGCTGGTTCCCGGAACAGATTCGTACAGGAACATCCCGTTCTTCTCTAACTTGGTCAGGGCACCGTAAGTCTTAACCTTGTAGATGTCGCCCGAACTTTCAAAATCCTCTTTTTTTGCTTTGTCCGAAAGCTGATGATTACCGAAGCTTATCTTTCCGTCCTCTTCTGTCCTGATCAGTTCTTCGATCACTGCCATCTGGATTACCTCCTGTTAAACTTGATCTTGCCGCCACTGACAGTAGCGGTAACTCTGTCGCCTTCGTGAATATGTCCTGCGAGGATCTCCTGAGCCAGTTCGTCCTCCACGTTGGACTGAATGGCCCGTTTTAAGGGTCTCGCTCCCATCTTCGCGTCGGAATACTTGTCTACGATATGCTTCTTCAGAGCGGGCGTGAACTTAAGTTCTATGCCCATCTGAGTCCTGCATCTTGCCGCCAGGTTGGCTGCAAGAAGTGTAACTATCCGTGTCATGTCATCCGTATTCAGAGGATGGAATACCATGATCTCATCTATACGGTTTATGAACTCGGGTTTGAATATCTTCCTTACTTCTTCCATTACGGAAGATTTCATCTTCTCATAAGTCTTCTCGGCCGTATCTCCGGATCCGAATCCCAGATTCTTGGGAGCCATGATCCTCTGTGCACCCGCATTGGAGGTCATGACCAGGATCGTATTCTTGAAGCTCACTTTCCTGCCCTTGGAATCGGTGATGTGTCCGTCATCCAGGACCTGGAGAAGGATGTTGAATACGTCCGGATGTGCCTTTTCGATCTCATCAAAAAGAACTACCGAATAGGGATTGCGCCTGATCTTCTCGCTGAGCTGTCCGCCCTCGTCAAATCCCACGTATCCCGGAGGAGAACCTATCATCTTGGATACGGAGTGGCCTTCCATGTACTCTGACATGTCCACGCGGATAAGCGCATTCTCGGAACCGAACATTGCCTCGGCGAGTGCCTTGCACAGCTCTGTCTTGCCTACGCCGGTAGGTCCCAGGAAAAGGAACGAACCGATCGGGCGTCCGGGATCCTGAAGTCCGACTCTGCCTCGTCTGATGGCTCTTGCGAGTGCCGTCACCGCTTCTTCCTGTCCGATGACTCTCTTATGAAGAGTATCTTCGAGTTTGAGCAGTCTCTCGGATTCTTTTTCCTCGAGCTTGTTCAGCGGTATCTTGGTCCACATGGATACCACGGCCGCTATGTCTTCTTCCGTTACGGTGAAGTATTTCTTCTGCTCATCCGCTTCAAACCTGCGGAGTGCTTTCTCATACTTTTTCTTGAGTTCTATCTGATGGCGTCTGAGTTCGCCGGCCTGTCCGAAAGCTTCCATGCGGATGGATCTTTCGATCTGCTTGTCGATCTTTTCGATCTCTTCGGCCATATCGGTGATCTTCTTGGGATGTGAGGTCGTATGCAGTCTGGCGGCTGCGGATGCCTCGTCTATAAGATCGATCGCCTTGTCGGGGAGATTACGGTCGTTGATATATCTGGCTGAAAGCTGAACTGCGGCAACCAGAGCCTCCTCGGTGATCTTGACCTGGTGATGCTCCTCATACTTCGGAGCTATGCCCTGCAGTATCCTTATCGCCTCTTCGTTATCGGGCTCATCTACCGTAACGGGTTGGAAACGGCGTTCAAGCGCGGCATCCTTTTCCACATATTTACGGTATTCGGAGATCGTGGTCGCACCGATCAGCTGAAGTTCACCGCGGGCAAGTGAGGGCTTTAAGATATTGGAAGCATCGATCGCACCTTCGGCACCGCCTGCACCGATCAGAGTATGCAGCTCGTCGAGGAAAAGGATCACATTTCCGTCTTCGATGACCTCTCCGACGACCTTTTTGATCCTCTCTTCAAATTCGCCTCTGTACTTGGAGCCTGCCACCATTCCGGACAGATCGAGCGTAAGAACGCGCTTGTTCTGCACGGTAAAAGGAACCTCACCGTTAACTATGCGCGTGGCGAGGCCTTCTACCACGGCGGTCTTTCCGACGCCGGGTTCTCCTATGAGACAGGGATTGTTCTTGGTACGACGGCTGAGGATCTGGATGACTCTCTGGATCTCATCGTTTCTGCCGATCACGGGATCGAGCTTGCCTTCTCTTGCGAGAGCGGTCAGATCTCTGGAGTACTGCGCCAGAGTAGAGCCCTTGCCTCCGTGCTTCTTGCTGACCTGATTTAAGTCATCCTTGTATTTCGCGGGATCCACATCCATACTGACAAGCGTATCCATATACAGTTTCTGTATGGATACGCCCAAAGTATTTAAGAGCCTGATCGCTATGGAATCATTCTCTTTGAGTATGGCAAGTAAGATGTGTTCGGTACCGATGCGCTCACTCTTAAAACGCTCCGCCTGTCTGGCTGCCTCGTCGAGCACTTCACGTGCCCTGGGTGAAAAATCACCCTTGTCAGCCAGCAGTGTGGAACTGTCGGGAGCGAGCAGATCGCTTATCATATCGGTGAGTTGCCCGACAGTGACACCGTTTTGAGTAAGTATCCTGGCGGCAACTCCCGTATTCTCTTTTACCAGGCCGAGCAGGAGATGCTCCGTGCCTATATAACTCTGATTCAGATTCCTGGCGCTTTTTCTGGCCAGTTCAACGGCAATACGTGCTTTGTCTGTGTATTCGGGTTGCATCTGATATGTCTTTCTTATTTATCATCCATGTTGAGGAATTCGAATTCAAAATCGTCATCATCAAGCATGAAATTCTTGGGTTTAGCCTTCTTGGCGGGAGCCTCGGTCCTGACGTCATCATCGTCATCGTCTTCATCATCTTCGTATTCGGCTTTGCGTCTTGCGGCGCGCTCACGCTCGCGTGCACGTGCGGCCTCAACGTTTCTTCTGTCGCGACGTCTTACGGGTTCCTCTTCCTCTTCTTCATCGTCTTCATCTTCATCATCATCGTCATCATACTCATATCCGCCGGAGCCGAGCTTGATCGCGAGGATTATGATCGCGATGACTGCAACTGCAAGGAGAGCTCCGAGAACTATGCTGACGATCTTGAGTTTCTGATTCGCGGAAGTGAGAGAAGCTGTCTTGTTAGCCTGTGAATCGGCATAATCAAGAAGTTCCTGAAGTTTCTCTCTGGTGTTGTCAATATGGTTGTATAACCACCATACATTGTTGCCTGTTCCGTCATCGGTATATACGAGTTCGTAATCATTGTTTATCTCCGGAGCGGGAGTTTCTTCGACCACGGGCTCAACCGGTTCTTCGGCAGGCTGGTCGAATGCAAGAACGATCACATCGCCCATATCGACAAGATCGGAACGAACATATCCGGTCTTCTGAACGCCGGCGTCAAGGAATGATACGAAGTACCATGTCTTGGAATCACTTCCGAGCTTGGAACCGGAGATGACTACGTTCGTGCCCTGTGTCAGCTGAGCTACTATATCATCATTGGTGGAAGCGTTGGATCTTACCTTACCGACCGATACGTTGATCGTGGCATTCTGCAGATCCTGTGCCGTCACATCATCGGGATTGGTTATGATGGAAACATCGACGCCTCCGGTCATGTCGGCTGCTCCGAATGCGTCCATGCCGGATGCATCACCGTCCGCAACTGCTTCAACATCCGCTGTCTCGGTAACGCTGGCGGTCACAGTCATAAGATCCGATCTTACATATCCGGTCGTTCCGTCCGATAATGATACGTGATACCAGATATTTCCGGCTGAATCCGATTTTTCATCGGTAACGGTCACTGTCGTGCCGTTTGCAAGTGTACTTACAGTAGATGAATCTGTGGATGCGTCGCTTCTTACCTTTGCATTATCCACGGTAACCTGACCGGTAGATTCTGCTGCAGCTTCCATAGTCAGACCGCCGATCATAAGTGAGGCAGCAAGCAGGCCTGTGAGCAGTTTGGCTGTGATGGCGCTTATTCGCTGATTCTTCATGTTAATCTCCTCCGTAAAATAAAACTACTATATCAAATCTATGGCATGGCCTATATCCGTGCGCATATATTTGTTTTCAAAACTTACCCAGCCGGTCGCCTCGTATGCCTTGGCCCTGGCTTCCTTCAGATCGCTTCCTATGGCTGTGATGCCGAGCACTCTTCCGCCGTTTGTAACGACCTCTCCGTCCTTAAATGCCGTTCCCGCATGGAAGCAGTAGTAATCCTGCTTTCCGTCAAATGTTTCAAGGCCCTTGATCGGGAATCCTTTTTCATAGGATATGGGATAACCTGCCGATGCAAGTACCACGCAGACCGCTGCTTTATCCGACTCGAACTCGAGATCGATCTGATCGAGAGTCCCGTCTATGCACGCCTCAAACACATCGATGATATCATTCTTGAGTCTCGGAAGCACCACCTGTGCCTCGGGATCTCCGAAACGGGCGTTGTACTCGAGAACACGGGGACCGTCTTCTGTGAGCATGAGCCCGAAGAAAATGACTCCCTTGAAAGGTCTGCCCTCAGCTGCCATGGCATCCACGGTAGGCTGGTAGATATATTTTTGGCAGAATTCATCAACCTCTTTGGTATAGAACGGACTGGGTGAGAAATTGCCCATGCCGCCGGTATTGGGGCCTTCATCATTATCGTAAGCCCTCTTGTGATCCTGTGCGGAATCCATAATGCGGATCGTCTTGCCGTCAACGAACGAAAGGACCGAAACCTCACGTCCGGTAAGAAACTCCTCGACTACCATCATGTTTCCGGCAGATCCGAACTGCTTGTCCTGCATGATCGACTTAACGCCGCGCATTGCTTCGCTCAAGTCGTTGCAGATCAACACACCCTTGCCCAGAGCCAGACCGTCGGCCTTTAACACTATGGGGAAATGTACCGTCTTAAGATATGCGATAGCTTCGCCGGGATCGGTGAAAGTCTCGTAAGAAGCAGTCGGTATGTTGTATTTCTTCATCAGGTCCTTGGAGAAAGCCTTGGATCCTTCAAGGATCGCAGCCGCTCTGTTGGGGCCGAATACGCGAAGCCCCGCTTCTTCGAACTTATCTACGATCCCTCCTACTAAGGGATCGTCCATTCCGACGACCGTCAGGTCTATCGAATTCTCTTTTGCAAAATTGACAAGAGCATCGAAATCCATCGCCTTGATGGGCACGCACTCTGCCAGGCGTGATATGCCCGCATTGCCCGGAGCACAGTATATCTTATCGGCTTTGGGGCTCTTCGATATCGCTGTGACTATGGCATGCTCTCTTCCGCCGCTTCCTACTACGAGTATGTTCATCTGATAACTACCTTTCCGTCCTGAATCGAAACCTTACCCTGAGCGATCAGATCGATGGCCTTGGGCATGATCTTCCACTCAGCCTCTTCCATGACTCTTCTTTGAAGTATCTCAGGGGTATCGTCGGGGAGAACCTCGACTGCCTTCTGGAGAATGATGGGGCCCGTATCGGTCCCTTCATCCACGAAATGCACGGTTGCTCCGGTGATCTTGACGCCGCGCTCGAGCACGGCTTCGTGAACATGGAGTCCGTAGAAGCCCTTTCCGCAAAACGACGGGATCAGGGCAGGGTGAATATTGATGATCTTTCCGGAATACCTGCTTATGAGCGCAGGCGGAAGGACCACCATGCAACCGGCCAATACGATAAGGTCGGTACGTGCTTCATCTATCGAAGCGATGAGCGCTTCGTGATATTTTTCTCTGTCGTCAAAAGTCTTCGGGGATATGCATACGGCTTCAATGCCTGCATTTTCCGCTCTGGTAAGCGCATATGCACCGGGATTGTTGCTGATCACGCGAACGATCTGCGCATCATGTATCTCGCCTGCTGCCAGCGCATCTATTATGGCCTGAAGATTGGTTCCGCCGCCTGATACGAGTACGGTTATCCTTAACATAGATCCACACCCTTATCTCCGGAAATGACTTCTCCGACTTTGTATGCTTTTTCTTCTGCCTGCTCGAGTACCGCAATGATCCGGTCCGCATCTGCGGGATCAGCCGCTATGACCATTCCGAGTCCGCAGTTATATGTGTTGTACATCATCTCGTCCGCGATATTGCCTTTTTTCTGAATGAGATCAAATATCGGCAGACGGGGGAACGAGTTAAGTTCGATCCGTGCCCTCGCACCTTCGGGGAGCATGCGGGGTACATTCTCGTAAAAACCGCCGCCGGTGATGTGGCTTGCGCCCTTGATCGTGATGCCGGCTTCCTTAAGTGCCTTGAATGCCTTCACATAGATGCGCGTGGGGGTAAGGAGTACGTCTCCGAGCTTTCCTCCCAGTTCATCGTAATAAGTGTTCAGGCTCTCCTCGGTCATGTCGAAGACCTTGCGGATGAGCGAGAATCCGTTGGAGTGGATACCGGTGGAGGCGATACCTATAAGTGTATCCCCGGGTCTGATGTTTTCGCCGGTGATCATATCCTTGCGGTCTACCACGCCTACGGCAAAACCGGCAAGGTCGTATTCATCTTCGGGCATGAGGCCGGGATGTTCTGCGGTCTCACCGCCTATGAGTGCCGCTTCCGACTGCTTGCAGCCTTCGGCGACGCCCGCAACGATCGATGCGATCTTCTCGGGGATGTTTCGTCCGCATGCGATGTAGTCGAGGAAGAACAGAGGCTCTCCGCCCGCACATGCTATGTCGTTAACACACATTGCCACACAATCGATGCCGACCGTGTCGTGCTTATCCATGATGAACGCTGCCTTGATCTTGGTCCCGACTCCGTCGGTTCCCGATACGAGCACGGGATCTTCCATCTGCTGTATCTTCTTCATCGAGAACGCTCCGGCAAATCCTCCGAGGCCGCCTAAGACCTCCGGTCTCATCGTCTCGGCTACGCTCTTTTTGATGAGTTCCACACTCCTGTAGCCCGCTTCGATATCAACGCCTGCGCTTTTGTAATCCATAAAGGTAGTCTCCTTATGAGTTTTAATAGTTCTTGTATCCTACGTCGGAAAGTCTTGCATCCTTCGCCTGTACGGACTCGGACATCTCCGCGGAATAATCTTTCAGTTTCTTAAGCAGCTCCGGATCCGATACGGCCAGGATCTTGGCTGCGAGTATGCCCGCATTGGCACCACCTCCGATGGCTACGGTCGCCACCGGAATGCCGCTGGGCATCT
>JAEEGL012923941.1_pt1 | contig 13073 bp, 12 predicted proteins | sample 9134231 | NCBI WGS metagenome assembly JAEEGL01 (sample SAMN16246548, study PRJNA631951) | gut metagenome | biome: gut microbiome; feature: rumen; material: fiber-attached | host: Bos | place: Iran: Karaj | collected 2018-10 | reverse complement strand
GCACTTTCGGTGAGGCAGATAGGCACTTTCGGTGAGGCAGATAGGCACTTTCCATAAGGAAAAACGTGAAAGTTTGAGCCTCTCTGTGAAAATTTTGTGAAAGTTTAATTGTTAAAATCACAAGCTAAACGATTGATAATAAAGCATTTAAATGTTAAAAGATGAAAGTTCACGGGTTTTTTCGTAAAACTTTGTTATCAGATTAACTATATACAAAGTTTTAGAGAAAAACCCGTGAACTTTCACAAAAAAGGGCGTAAACGGTTGTTATTCAAATAGTTGCGAGCATGAAATTGTTTTTAAACTTTCATGAAACTTTCATAAACTTTTCATGAGGTGCCCATTCTTACACTGTAATTCAAGAAGTTTTGCAGGGAAAACGGATAATAAATGAAATAAAATGTTTACCTTTGCAGCGAATATAACCAACCACTTAGCCGACACGGAGATTTTCCGACGACACGCGGTCAACCATCAAACAGAAACAATTAATCAGGATATAACAATAACAATGAAAACAACCAAACCTGTAAACCACAATGCCCTGAGAGGGCGACTGTTTTTAACCCTGCTCATGATGCTGCTCACCACGGCGACGGCGTGGGCAACGGTCAGGACGGTGACCTACACCATCAGCTACAACAGCGACACCCGATACTGGCTGGACGGCAGCGACGACTCCCATTATAACATCGGCACCAGCCTCGGTATGGCCAAGACCTACACGATGCCGATGGGTGACGTAACCATCACGATGACTTCAGCCGACAATCGTTGCGGTATAGGCAATCACTATGACAGCGACATAGCCGGTTTCGACCGTCACGACTACACATTCACCTTCAGCAGTACCTATTACATCGCCGGTGTGAAGATAAAAGACGTGGTTATGAATACGGAATTGGCCGTCGATAACGAAACGAAGACGTGTACGGTCAACTGGAACCATAGCACGTATAAAGATGCTCAGCAGTTTGAGGTAACCCTGAGCGACTCGCCGGCCTACCGCATCACCTACGAGCTGAACGGCAGCAAGAACGCCGCCGCCAACCCCAAATGGTACGAGACGGCGACGGGCGTGGCCTCGCTGGCCGACCCGACCTATAAGGCGGGCTACGACTTTGGCGGCTGGTATGACAATGTCGGCTTCAACGGCACGCCCATCACCAGCATCGCCGCCAATTCGACGGGCGCCATGACGCTCTACGCCAAGTGGACAGCCCACACCTACACCATCACCTATGAGCCGAACGGGGGCACGATGCCGTCGAGCTATCTCACCAGCTACACCGTAGAGACACCGACGTTCAACCTGCCTACGCCTACCCGCAGCAACTACTATTTCCGTGGCTGGTATATGAACGAGGACCTCGCCAGTGCGAAAAACACGCAGATAGTGAAAGGCACCCGCCATGCTGACCTGACCTTCTACGCCAAGTGGGAGAAATATGACGAGAATGGCGATGGCACGAAGTGGAACCCCTACAAGATTCGTAACGAGGCCGATCTCCGGGAGCTCGCCGAAAAGGTGAACGGTGGCAACTCATGTAATGAAGTGTACTATCAGCAGACGGGGGACATCACCATCACGGGAGGCGACTGGACGCCCATCGGTAACAGTGAAAAAAAGTTTTCGGGTATTTATGACGGCGGCGGCTACACCATCAGCGGTCTCCGCATCAGTTCTGAGTTGGGATATCAGGGACTTTTCGGACTTGTTGTTGGTAGCTCGACGAACGAACATATGGGATTCATCCAGAACATCATCCTGGAAAACAGCACCATCGCCGGAGGCGGCTTAACTGGCGGCATCGTGGGATGGTTGAGAAATGGTCATGTCCTCAATTGCCACGTGCGCAGCGATGTCACGGTGCAAGCAAGCGTAGATGGCACAAGTAATAGCCCAAAGATACGCTTTGGCGGCGTGGTGGGATCTTTCAATAGCGGCACCGTTACCGATTGCACCAGCATGGCTACAGTGAATAAAGGCGGGCACTCCTACGTCCGATATCTTGGCGGCGTCATCGGATATATGGAGCGGAATAATATAGATAATACAGCCACGGCCACTAACTGTTTCAGCTACGGCATGACTGCTATTGGTAGGGAAGACAGCGGCACCGCCACTAATGTCGAGCAAGTATATCGTTTGCGCTGTACTGACGGCAGCATCACCCTGCCCGACGCAGTGGACAAGACCGACGGCTTCTACTACGGCGGCACCGGCTACTACAAGGCGGGTGTCAGCGTGCCCCTCACCGTGACGCTGACCCCGACCGCAGGCTACCGCATCGAGGTGAAGCAGGGCGACGACACGCTCACGCCCGACGAGAACGGCCAATACGCCGCCACCACCACCGATGACGATGCCACCGTCTCGGCCACCATCACCCCCGACCCAGCCCACTTCTCGCAGAGCGGTGACACCTACACCATCCGCACGGCCACGGGCTGGGGCGTGTTCTGCGACGCCCTGCAGGACAACGACACCTACAACCGCTTCAGCGGCAAGACCGTCCGCCTCGGCGACGACATCACCGTCACCCGCATGGCGGGCAGCGACAGCCACGACTTCTGCGGCACGTTCGACGGCGGGGGCCACACGCTGACCTTCAACTACGGCACCGCCGGCAGCTACGCCAGCGACGACTATGCCGCCCCCTTCCACTACGTCAGCAACGTGGACAGCACCGTCGCCGCCTTCCGCAACCTGCACGTGGCGGGCCACATCTACACCTCGGCCAAGTACGCCGCCGGACTCATCGCCCAGCACTGGGGCACGGTCAACGTCGAGAACTGCCGCGTCAGCACCGTCATCCATAGCAGCGTCAGCGGCGACGGCACACATGGCGGCATCGAGGCCGTGAACATCGGCGTGCTGAACATCACGGGCTGCGTGTTCGACGGCAAGCTGCTCACCACCAACGGCACCGACAACTGCGGCGGCTTCGTGGGCTGGCACTACGGCGGCACCACCAACATCAGCAACTCGCTCTACGCCCCTGCCGCCATTGCCACAGGCGAGACGGAGGTAGGCCCGGGCACTGACGGCCAAAACCCCAGTGCTACCTTTGGCCGCAACGCCGTGGACAGCATCGCCAACAGCTACTACACCCGCACCCTCGGCACGGCACAGGGCACCCAGGCCTACGTCTATGCCCCCGCCAACGCGAGCTTCGTGCCCGCTAATGTCGGCGCGGAGGGCACGGCCTACAGTGTGAGCGGCATCACCGCCTACGCCAGCGGACTGAAACTGGGCGGCCGCTTCTATCTGGTGAAGGCCAGCGTGAGCCTCGCCGACAATGCCAACAACAGCGCTGCCATCGTACACAGGCAGGTGGCCGACGTGACGCTCCAAGGCCGCAAGCTCTATAAGGACGGATCGTGGAACACGCTCTGCCTGCCGTTCAACGTCACGCTTGCGGGGTCACCGCTTGCAGGAGCCACAGTGAAGGAGCTGGACGTCACCGGCACCTACGGCGGCCACAAGACGGGCTTCGACACCTCCGACGAAACGCTCTACCTCTACTTCAAGGACGCCACCGCCATTGAGGCAGGCAAGCCCTATCTGGTGAAGTGGACGACGGGCAATACCATCACTTCGCCGACCTTCACGGGCGTCACCGTCAGCAGCCAAGAGGCCGAAGCCATTGAGAGCGCCGACGGCAGGGTCAGCTTCATCGGCAACTACTCCCCCGTGACCCTCACCGCAGGCGACCAGTCGAACCTCTACCTGGGCACCAGCAACAAGCTCTACTACCCCGGCACGAAGGACAAGACCATCAACTCGCTGCGCGCCCACTTCCACGTAGACCTCACCGGCACCATGCAGGTGCGCAACATCCGCATGAACCTCGACGGCAGCGACGATGCCACGGGCATTGTGGATGGAAGATGGAAGATGGAAGATGGAAGAAGCGATGCGTGGTACTCCCTCGACGGTATCCGTCTCAGCGGCGAGCCCAGCCAGAAGGGCATCTATATTTACAAAGGAAAAAAACGAATCATTAAATAACAACATGAAAAAGGTATATCTGAAACCCACCACATGCGTCATCAAACTGCAGCAGCACCACCAGCTGCTGCAGGCCAGCGACTACAGGATTCAGCATTACCAGAACAATGCTGAGCTCGATTATGTAGGCAGCGACGAAGATTATGAAGATGAAGATGTACGCTAAAAGCAAAGAATCGATATGATAAAAGTATATGCACCATAAAAGGGAAGATCTGGAGCGTCTGGGCATCACGCCCGCAGAGACCAAGCACAACCAGCACCGCCGCGCTGCGTGGGCCGACTATGCGGGCACGGGGCTGTATATGGTGACGCTCTGCGTAGAGGGTCGCCAGCCCGTATTCGGACACCTGGAGGGCGACATACGGGCGCAGCGGGGCACCGATGCCTTCCCCCACCTGGTGCCTTCGGCCCTCGGCCGCGCCGTCCTCAACGAAGAGCTGCCGAAGATACACAACGGCTATCCACAGGTGGAGCTGTGGCAGGCCGCCCTCATGCCCGACCATCTGCACTTGTTGCTCTTTGTGCGCTAGCCCCTGCCTCCGAAGAAACGGCTGGGCCATGTCATCGGGGCCTTCATGGGCGGCTGTAGCCGTGCCTGGTGGCGCCTGGCCTCCCCGCAGCAACCCACGCAGCCCACGCAGCCCACGCGACCCACGGCTAACGCTGAGGGCACAACCGCCGCCCCTTCCGCTGGGGGCACAACCGCCGCCCCTTCCGCTCCGGGCACAACCGCCGCCCCTTCCGCTGGGGGCACAACCGCCGCCCCTTCCGCCGGGGTGCCAGGGGCGTTAGCTCCGGGCAACAGGCGCCCCCTCTTCGAGCAGGGCTACCACGACCGCATCATCAAGCGCCCGGGCATGCTCGACACCATCAAGCGCTACATGGCCGACAACCCCCTCCGCGCCCTCATGCGCCGCGCCATGCCCGCCCTTCTTCAGCGCAGCCTCCACCTCCGCATCGCCGGGCGCGACTACGCCGCCTTCGGATGCCTCTTCCTGCTGAAGCGCGCCGAGAAGGCGCCCGTCTTCTACCACCGCCGCGACCATCTCACCGGTATCCCCACCGAACAGACCCACGCCTTCGCCGCCGACCGCGACCGACAGCTCGCTGAGGCCCGCCAGGGTGTTGTCCTCGTTTCGCCCGCTATCTCCACCCCCGAGCGCATCGTCATCAACACCGCCATCGACGAGGCCCTCCCGGTCATCAACCTGCAGAAAGAACCCATCGGCCCCTATTGGAAGCCCGAGCGCCGACGCTTCGAGGCCTGCGCACGCGGCACCCTCCTCATCCTCTCCCCCTGGGGCATCGCCGACGAGCTCCCTACCGACTACCAGCGTTTCCACCGCCTCAACGACCTCGCCGCCGAAATCTGCAATACCACCGATGCCACCATCATCGGCCTCACCGACCTTCAACCATAAACCGCGAACAGGGGCATTTCCCATGAGGCAGATAGGCACTTTCGGTGAGGCAGATAGGCACAGATAGGCACTTTCGGTGAGGAAAAATGTGAAAGTTTGAGCCTCTGTGAAAAGTTTGTGAATAGTTTAATTGTTAAAATCACAAGCTAAACGATTGATAATAAAGCATTTAAATGTTGCAAAGGTGAAAGTTGTTTCAAACTTTTCACAAACTTTTCACAAACTATTCACAAGGTGCCCATTCTTACACTGTTGCAGGTAGTCGGCAATGTCGAACTTGGACTGACCTGCGGGGGCATGCAGACGGCAGAAGTCGCTCACGATGAAGTTGGCCAGGTCGGCCAGGTCGTCGAGCTTCTGCTGCCATTCGTCGACGGCATCGCAGTCGGGCACCACAATGACATTGCGCCCCTGCAGCGGCTGCAGCACGCTGCACTTGAGCATGGTCTTGTTGCCAGTGGCCACCCACGTGAACCTGGGAAAGGCCAAGGCCCCGAACAGGGCGTTCTTGGGACTCTCCACGAGCGCTACGAGGCTGTCGGGATAGCGGCTGAGCAGGTGCTCGCCAAAGAGGCACGACGAGCGGAAAACGGCATTGCCGGGCAGGCGGCCCTGGCGCGCCCAGAGGGCTCCCAGCCAGTAGCAGGAGCCCCGGTCGCTATGGGCAAAGCGTGGCGAGGCGGGGTCGGTGTCGTAGTGCTGCACCTTGAGGTTGCACACGTGCCCGTGCAGGTCTATGTTGGGAAAGACGGTGCAGTTGTCGTGGCCGTTCATGGCGTAGCAGCCTATGCGGTATTCCTCGCAGACCCACTCCACGGCCTCGGGCAGGAAGAGTCGCATGAGGCACTGGCAGAGCGAGTTCTCGGGCGACACCAGGGCGTCGACCATTGCCGTGGGTATGTAGGTGTAGTCGGGCTCGGCGGGCTTCACCACCGGGCGGGTCATGGGCTTGGGCGCACGGACAGAGGAGGGCATGGAGATGATGCCGAACGTGGACGACAGCCACTGGCACGCCTCAGGGAAGGTCCAGTGCTCATGCTGCATGACGAAGTCGATGACGCTGCCGCCCTGCCCGCAGCTGAAGCAGTGGCAGCGGTTCTCGCCGGTGCGCTCATAGAGGGCGAGCGAGGGGTGATTGTCGTCGTGCCAGGGACAGAGGGTCTTGCCTACGGTGCCCGAACGGCCTACGTTGTCGCCCAGCCGCCGTGCCACCTCGCTGATGGAGATGGCGTTGAGACGGCGGATGTCGAAATGCTCGTACTGGCTGCTCATGACTCAAGGGCTACAAGTTTGAAGGACTTCATGCGACTATTGACCACCGGATCATGGCCCAGGGCCTCCAGACGCTCGATGAACTTGATCTTGCCGAGCGGCCTGAGCGATGCCGTCTGGCAGTAGCTGCGGTATGACTTGTAGAGATCGGCTGCCGGTGTGGGCACCTCCGACGGATTGCAGGCCTCGCTGAGGAACAGCCTCACGTTGTCCGACTGCAGGCGGTACTGCTCCAGGGCCTGGTCGCTGATGTCACAGGCCGAGAACTCGCGGCGCGACATGAGCCCGGGCAGCACGCGGAGCACCCAGCACAGGATGCCGGGCAGCTCCTCCTTGAGCTTGGCCGACAGGCGGCGGTCTATCTCCTGCTTGGGAATGGTGACCTGATAGGGCAGAATGAGCAGGCGGCGGAAGAAGCCGAAACTGTTCTCGGCACGGGGCAGGATGTTGAAGGCGGCAATGAGCTTGCCATAGTCGGTGGTCTCGCGCGGGTCGCGATACAGGTTCTTGATCATCACCGGCTCGCCCGAGGTCAGCTGCTTGAGCACGTTGGGGTTCAAGTCCTTGCCGCTCTCGTGCGAGATGTTGAGCATCTTGTGCTCAATGCCCGCCCGCTTCACGTCGTCGTTGGTCAGGTCCGACAGGCTCAGGTAGCTCACGTTGACCGAACCCAGCAGGGCCTCGATCACATCGAGCGTCACCGACTTGCCGTTGAGTCCCTCACCGTAGAGCAGCAGCATCTTCTCCAGCGAGTGGTCGGCCATGAGCGAATAACCAATGTACTCGGCCAGCAGCAGCTGGGCATCGGCAGAGGGCAGCACACGGTCCAGGAACTGCTGCCAGCGGGGGCACTCGGCCTGGGGGTCGTAGCTGTAGGGCAAGGTGTAGCGGAACAGGTCGGCCTTGCAGTGCTCGCGGAGCGATACGCTGCCGTTGCTGCAGATGACGAGCGTGCCGTTGCGCATGTTGAGCCACACCTCGTCGGCGGGAATCGCCTGGTGGCGGTTGGAAGCCAGGTTGAAGGCCACCCCCTCGAAGAGCAGCTTCATAAACGTGGTGTTCATGCGCAGCGACTCGTCGACACCGCACTTCGCGGCACAGAGGCTCACGAAGTCCTTCCACTGCTGCGGCTTCACCATCTGCCAGTGGCTGCCCGTATAGCACATCACTGGCTGGTCGCTCCTCAGCCGCTCCACATACTCCGGGCACCACAGCCTGCCCTCGGCAGCAGCTGTCAGCTCGCGTACCACCGTCTCGCGCACGGCACTGAGGCTATGGCCCTTGTTGTCGGCCATAAGCCTGAGGATTTCTGATTCATGCGATACCACCCCCGACGCAATCGACGTGAGGGTGAGATCGACCAACTGCCGCTCGCGCTTGGGGCGCTGAGCGGCCAACCTGCTGGCTTTCTCGGCCAGTTCTTGCTCCAAGGAGCCTGGGGTTGATGAGTAATTTTCCATAGAGATTTTATCGTTAAATTTTTAAGTTCTTGTGGCTGAAAAACAGCCGTTGATGGCTAAGGACACCTAAAAAGATTTCCTGAAACAGTCTTCTGATGAAGCGATTAGAGACGGTGCCGTTTTGATCCGACAACCTTGATGTTCACAGTCCAAAAACCCGCATGACCCAATACTCCTTTCATGGGTGCGGATTCAAATGCAAAGATACTGCTTTATCCTGATACCACAAAGACGGTAGTGGAAGAATTAACAAAATTTATACCGCTAAATACTTCCCCAAACATTTGGCGGTTTCAATTATTTTTCGTATCTTTGTAGGGTAAATCAGAGGAATCTGATACCATGGAAAATACCTTTAATTAAACAAACTTTTTAAAAATTTATGAAAAACAAAAACGCACAATTCTCCCAGTATGCATGCGCGGTGCTGCTCATCGTGAGCAGCATCGCACTGGTGGCCTATCAGGTGGTCAACATCAGCAATGTGGCCACGGGGCTGCTCTATTATGTGGCACAGTCGTTCCTGCTCGCAGGATCTCTCTTCGGTCTCGAACACTACATCAAGATTGTAGGCAGAAAACTATTTGAAAAACACCAAACAGAAAGGATCAACCCATGAAAGACAACGTCGTTCAAGTCATACTCTCACCTCACTTCCGTCTGAGCGAGTTCATCAACCCGGGCAAGTACCCCGACAACATCCCGCCCATGCAGGCCGTGGTTAACATGGCCTATGGCTGCCAGCAGCTGCTGGAGCAGGCCCGCAGCGAGGTAGGCCCCATCATCGTCAACTCCGGCTTCCGCAACGCCGCAGTGAACCGCCTGGTGGGCGGCGTGGCCAACTCTCAGCACCTCACCGGCCAGGCAGCCGACATCCGTCCCAAGGACCCGCAGCAGTTCCAGCGGCTGGTCAGCTTCCTCAAGCACCACGCCCTGACCGACCAGCTGCTCACCGGCAACGGCTGGCCCCACATCTCATGGACGCCCTTCACCACCCCCCGCCACTGCGTCAGGATAGGGTATTACAAATGAGGAAAAACTTTAAAAAAAGTGAGTGAAATATTTGGTAGTCTGAGAATTATTTTGTACCTTTGTAACATGAAAAGATAAGCGGGAGGCGGCCACCCGGTGAAGCTGGCCGCAAGAATCTAATACCACAAAAAACACAAAGAGTTATGGCAACATTAACGCTTGAACGCTACCTGGTACGCAGCACGAAGACTACGGCCTATGGTAAGACCTATGCCCGGGTGAAACAGGGCAAGACCATCGGCATCCGCCGACTGGCCCAACACATTCAGGATCACGGCTCGATCTACACGCTCGAAGTCATCAGCGGCGTGCTGGCAGCCGCAGAGCACTGCATCCCCGAACTGCTGCTGCAGGGCTACAACGTGAAGCTCGAAGGACTGGGCACCTTCCGCCTGCTGGCCTCCAGCAGCGGTGTGATCAAGCCCAGCGACTGGACCATCCAGTCGAACCTGAAGGGTGTGCGCATCGGCTTCCGCGCCGACCAGAGCAACTACTCGGAATGGACGCGCGATGCCCTGTCGAAGAAGCTGCAGCTGGAGCTGGCTCCCTACGTGGTGCTGAAGGGCCGCAACAAGAAGCTGGGTCAGGAGCGCGAGATCCAGTGGCTCGACGACACCATCGTGACCAACGCCGTGACGCCCGACAGCGGCGGCGACGACAACGGCGGCGGCGGCGGTGACAACGGCGGCGGTGACGACAGCGGCGGTGGCGGTGGCAACAGCGACCCCGTGGAGGAGAGACCCTAAGGGGTAGTGAGAAGACTGGGAGGTGTGATGATGGCACCTCTCAGTTTTTTTGTTTTCCCCAGCGTGATATGAACGCCCTCCTATCAGTTTCTTCACGGCTGAGCGCAGTTTATTTGCGATTTATCATTTGTAATTCATAATTATTTACTACCTTTGCGCGGTAATTGAGAAAAAACGACCGTTTATGGATAACAAGAACGAACTGGAACTGCTGCGTACGAGAAGCAGCAGTGCGGTGATACGCCACGGCTACCGCCTGTTCTCAGGCAACTTCCGCAAGCTGCTGCGCTCCTCATGGGTGGCGGCTGCGGCCTACGCCCTCATCGTGAGCCTGGCATCGAGCTATTACATCAGTCAGCTGCCTGCCATCGTCATTGCCAGCGTGGCCAACGCCCAGCAACCTGCACTCAGCAACCAGCTGACCATCACGGGACTGCTGCTGGCACTGGCCGGACTGCTCATCTACGTGGCAACGGCGGTGCTGTCGTCATACGCCGTGTCGGCCTTTGCCGAGCATCAGGCCAGCGGAAGCATCTCCTCGGCCACCCGCTGGTATGGACGACTGGACAGGAAAGCCCTCTGGCCTACCCTGCGCCTCTACGGATGGAACCTCATCGTCATCGTGCTGATGTCGGTGGTGATGGGAGGCGTGATCTTCATGGCCCAGCGCTACATGGGCCGATGGGCCGGACTGGGACTCCTGGCCACGGCAACGCTCATCATCGTAGCCCTGACGCTGCCACTGACCTTCACCAACATGAAATACCTGCTCACGCCGAAGGCATCCTATCTGCCCATGCTGGCAGCCACCTACGGCAAGGGACTGCGCCACTGGGGCCGCATCTTCATCGTCATGCTGGTGGTGGGCATCGTGACCTACGCCTGCATCCTGCTCACCGAGCTGCCCGCCCTGATCCTCTATCTGGCCAACACGCAGTCGCAGATAGGCCGCCTACAGGGCGACCCCGTGGGCATGCCCGACTACATGCTGTGGATGAACATCGTGGTGTTTGCCATCGCCGGATTCATCCAAGCCTACATCTTCCTCTCCACCCTCTACCCCGCCTACTACCTGTATGGCTCGATAGAGACAGAAGAGAAGGAACGCCAAACCCTGACCCCTAACACCCAACAGCCATGACCCGAATACTTTTCATTGACCGCGACGGAACACTGGTAGAAGAACCCCACGACGAACAGGTGGATGCCCTGGAGAAGATACGCTTCACCGAGGGCGTGTTTCGCAACCTGGGACTGATTCGCAAAAAGACTGACTTCCGCTTCGTGATGGTGTCGAACCAGGACGGACTGGGCACCCCGTCGTTCCCGGAAGACACGTTCTGGCCTGCCCAGAACTTCATCCTGCAGGCCCTGAAGGGCGAAGGCATCACGTTTGACGACATCCTCGTGGACTCGCACTTCCCCGAGGACAACGCCCCCACCCGCAAGCCACAGACGGGAATGGTGAGGAAATACATGGACGACCCCGAGGTGGACATTGCCAACAGCTACGTGATTGGCGACCGCGAGACCGACGAGCTGTTTGCACGCAACATTGGCTGCAAGGCGCTCATCCTGGGCAAGAACGGACTGACATGGGACAAGATTGCCGAAATACTCTTTGCCGGGGAGCGCAAAGCCGAGGTGAAGCGCACCACGAAAGAGACCGACATTGAGGTGAGACTGGACCTGGACGGCAACGGCAAATGTGAGATAGAGACCGGACTGGGATTCTTCAACCACATGCTGGAACAGATAGGCAAGCACGGAGGCATGGACCTCTACGTGAGGTGCAACGGCGACCTGAACGTGGACGAGCACCACACCATCGAGGACACGGCACTGGCACTGGGCGAGTGTGTGCTGAAGGCACTGGGGTCGAAGCGCGGCATTGAACGCTACGGCTACTCGCTGCCCATGGACGACTGTATGGCCCACGTATGCCTGGACTTCGGCGGACGGCCCTGGCTCACATGGGATGCCAGCTTCAAGCGCGAATATGTAGGCGACATGCCCACGGAGATGTTCTACCACTTCTTCAAGAGCCTGAGCGACGCTGCCCGCATGAACCTCTTCATACGCGCCGAGGGCGACAACGAGCACCACAAGATTGAAGGCATCTTCAAGGCTTTGGCACGCTCGCTGAAGATGGCCGTGAAGCGCGACATCTATCACTATGAACTGCCGTCGACAAAAGGAATGCTGTAAGGAGGAGAATGACTGTTCAGAAGCCGAAGATTGCCATTGTAGACCCCAACACGCTGGCCGTGCTGGGACTGAGGCAGCTGCTGCAGAACGTGATGCCCATCATGGGCATTGAGACGTTCGGCTCGATGGCAGAATTGGAGGCTAACCACCCCGAACAGTTCGCCCACTACTTCGTGGCCATGAACATCGTGCTCGAGAACCGCCCCTTCTTCATGGAACACTGTCGGAAGACCATCGTGCTCACGCTGTCGCTCGACGGCGGAAAGCAGCTGATGGGCTTCCGCTCGCTATGCATCAACGTGCCGGAACACGAACTGGTGCGCTCACTGCTCGTGATGCAGCAGTACGGCCACCACAACGGCCGCAACCTGCCCCCCATGCCCGCCATCCTGCAGCAGAAGATTCTGACCGACCGCGAGATAGAGGTGATGACGCTGATTGTGCAGGGCCATATAAACAAAGAGATTGCCAGCCTTCTGAACATCGGGCTGGCAACCGTTATCACTCACCGGAAAAACATCATGGAGAAGCTGGGCTTGAAAAGTGTCTCAGCACTCACCATCTATGCCGTGACGCACGGCTATGTAGACATCAACCGGATTTAATTCAATCATCCGTTCATCGACATGAGGAACTCCTCGTTGTTGCGCGACTGAACCAAGCGGTCACGCACGGTGTTCATGGCCTCGATGGGGTTCATCTCGCTGATGAACTTGCGGATGATCCACATGCGGTTGAGCGTCGTCGGGTCTTGCAGCAGGTCGTCACGACGCGTGCTCGACTGAACAAGGTCGATGGCCGGGAACACGCGCTTGTTGGACAGCGAACGAGACAGCTGCAACTCGGAGTTACCCGTGCCCTTGAACTCCTCGAAGATCACCTCGTCCATCTTGGAACCCGTGTCGATGAGGGCCGT
>JAEEGL011624885.1_pt1 | contig 13073 bp, 6 predicted proteins | sample 9134231 | NCBI WGS metagenome assembly JAEEGL01 (sample SAMN16246548, study PRJNA631951) | gut metagenome | biome: gut microbiome; feature: rumen; material: fiber-attached | host: Bos | place: Iran: Karaj | collected 2018-10 | reverse complement strand
TGGTGCTGATTATAGGCTACTTCAACGCCAAATTCCCGACCACGACGCACCTTGCTTATAAGACCGAGAAGGAAATTTCACGCGATTTCAAATATGTTTTGATTTCGGATGTGCATCTTGGCATGATTAATTGTGATCATTTTATGGAGGTTTTGAAAGACCGCATCAATGCCGAAAATCCTGATTTTGTGGTGATTGCGGGAGATTTTTTTGACGGCGACCCATACCCGGTAATCAACTCAAATGTTGGCGCAATACTCCGCGAAATCAAGACTGGTTACGGGATTTTTGCCGTCAATGGCAATCACGAATGGATTGGCAATGCTAATGTTGCCGACGAATTTCTCAAAAAACACGGCGTTACAGTCTTGCGCGATTCTACTGCAAGGCTGCCCTTTGGCGTAACGATTGTTGGGCGTGAAGATTTTTCGGCGGGGCTTCCTGGTGGCAAACGTGGCGGTCGCAAGCCGCTCACAGAGGTTGTTGCCAATATCGACCGCCACGACTACACAATCCTCCTCGACCATCAGCCCAAAAATCTCGATGAAGCCGCCAATTCGGGCGCAATTGACATCGAACTTTCGGGACACACCCACGCCGGAGCGCAACTTTGGCCGTTATTTTTCCTGTCGAGAAGTATGTACGAAAATGATTATGGAAAACTTCGTAAAGTAAACACCGACTTCTATACGACCTCAGGCTACGGCACTTGGGGCCCGCCAATCAGAACGAGCGCAAGGCCGGAAATGGTGGTTATTGAAGTAAGCAAAGAATAACTATTTCTCTGATTGATTGAATGTTACAGAAACTTTAATACCGAAGGTGGCGGGGGCTCCGGCTATAAAAGTCGGAAAACCGATAACTTTTCCAGCGTTGCCTCCGTCTATAATGTATTCTGTGTTGGTGATGTTTTTGCCCCAAACGCCAAAATCGTATTCAAGATTTCCTGCCGTGAACTTCACACCAGCCGTTGCGTTAAGCAGTCCGTACCCGTCCTGTGAAAACTCCTCGTTGTTTTCCTCATAGAAATACATCTTGCTACGATAAAAATAATTGGGTCTTATATACAACAGATACTCGCTCCTGATAGGAATTTTGATGTCAAAACCACAATCAAAGGTGTTCTTGCTGCTCAGGCGGAAACGGTGTCCCGCCATCTCCTGTTCTTTGCCATCCACGCCTTTGTCGGCAAACTTACCGTCAAAATAAGTGATGTCTGTAAACATTGTAACAAAACGCGAGAAATAATATTTCATCGAAAACTCCGCGCCAAAACAGTTGGCCTTGCCGTTGTCGTCATTGGCAAATCCGAGTGTGCCCTTGTCGGTCATCTGCATCGTAGAACTCTGGAAATGTCGCCAGGTATAATAATACGTGGACACCGCATACGAAAGCGCGTTTTTGAAAACATTGCCCTTGAACCCCATTTCAAAATTGTAGGTTTCCTCAGGCTTCAACTCAATCTGCGAGTCGGGCATATAGTTGAAATATACCACGCCCGGCCTTCTGCCCTTAGCAACCGACAGATAAATGTTGTTAAACTTATTTGGCATATAATTGACAACGAAACGCCCCACCCACGAATAATAATCTTTGTTGGTCCACAAAGTTTCGCCATTTGTGGGGGCATACACCATCTTACCTACCAACGGAGCGGTCATCGAAGTAGAATAATATCCAAACTCCTGTTTTTCGTATGTGCCGCGCAGACCAAAAGTGAGATAAAGACCTTTGGCAATGTTCCAGTTGAGGTCGGCGAAAATGTCGGTCTCGAAGTTGCGCGACTTGTCGGTCTCGTTTTCATTGTAATCCGTACCCAAAGGCAGATTGGAATATTTTTTTAGGTCTGCAAGCATGTCGTCAAAATTCATGGAGGCAACCAGTTGCTCAGGCGTTGCACCACCCAAAAGAGTCTTGACGCCAGGATTGGCTTCTATTAACTTGTTAAGGTTTTCTACAAGAACATTTGTGATGGTGTTTTTGGTTTCGGAAAAGAAATCCGGAGCCTCCACCCATTCCAAAGTGTTGAACCAAGCATCAAGATGGTCGCTCATCTGGGTAAACAGTTCGTTATACACCGACTCCTGCAACGTGTCGAATTTCTCGGTAATCATATCGGCTACCACCTGCGGCTTGCCTTGCAACAATTGTTCCTTGTAAGCGTTGAGACCCTGCTTGACACCCTCAGAGACCTGCACAGGCAATTTTTCCACATACGGCTTCAACCTTGGACCCACACATATCGGAAATAAATAGTGGAGGGTGCTCTTGATGTCGATGGTATGCTCGCAAGTTTCGTACATCGCGCCCATGCCCACAAATCCGTTGAGGTTGCGATGGTTGTCCCAGTTGAGGCGGAACTCCTCGCTAAACTGCAAATTCTTGGCATATTCCTCGCAATTAAGGATGCTCATATAAGTGCCGTCAGCATCATAAAACTCGTCGCCCACAGCACCGCGCACCCCAAAAGTATTGGAGATATTAAACTGTGAGTTGAGTTCGCTCTCGTATTCCAAAGTAAGGCCACCTACATGGCGTTTAACCCCCAAATCCTTGCCCCGATTGAGGTACGCCGACGTATATGGAGAAATGTCGCTGCCCTCTGGTGCAAGCCTCTTGGACTTAAAAGACACGCCCGGCGTATCGTCGTACTGGTAATCGAGGATGAGGTTGAGGGTGGATTTGTCGTTATGGAAAAAACTCAGCGTATTCCTCAACGCAATAGTACCCTTGCCGTTCAGATTACCACCGGCAAGGTTGTCGATGTAACCGTCGTGCTGGTCGTAACTGAATGCAAAACGGTCGGCAAATTTATGTCTGAAAGGCATATTGACGTAACCTCCCAAACCTCGCTGATTGTAACTGCCATAATTGGCGGACGCCTGCGCCGAAAATATCCTTTCAGGACGCTTGGTGATATAATGTATCGCGCCAATCTCTGCACCGCGACCAAACAGCGTTCCTTGCGGTCCCTTTACAACCTCTATACGCTCCATATCGAATATCTCCATCACCGCGCCATGCAGCCTCGAATTGGACACGCCGTTGCAAAAAACCGAAATTCGCGGCTGGAAAAAACTCTCCATACCGTCTGACGTAACGCCGCGTATAGAATAACCGCCCTTGTTCTGACTCTGGACTATTGCATGGAAGCCCGGCACAAAACCGCTCACCTCGTCTATCTTATAGGCATTGAGTTCGTCGAGCCTTGCACGGTCGATAGCAGTAACGGCAATAGGCACTTCTACGCTTGTCTGTTTCCTTTTCTGCGTACTTACGTAGATGTCTTCCACCTCTTTTTCTTTGGTAACTTCCAGATAAATGTCGGCGCGCCCTTCACGCACAGGCTCGATATATGGCAGATGCTTGGCATAATTGAAGATGACACTGCTGTCCTGATACTCCGCCGGCACATCGAGAGAATAATGCCCCGACAAATCGGTAAGGGTGCGTACTTTGGTGCCGTTAATAATAATATACGTACCCACGAGCGGCTCGCCATCGCTGCCATAGACATAGCCGTTCATATTGACCTGCGCATCCGCCGCCCCTGCCAAGGCAAGCAACAATGCGACCATCTGAAGCATATTTTTTACTCTCATATTGCGTGTGTTTTTTAAAAACAAATTAACAGTAGGACGGTTGCCCATTCTAACAATAATAGAGTATGCAATTCTAAAATTTACACACAACCAGGACGAAATTTTAACATTTTTTAAGGCCAAATCAAACCCTTATTCCCACAAGCGTCATGTCGTCCACCTGCGGATTGCCGCCACGCCAAGATATTATTCTCTCTTCTATCAATGTGTTTTGCTGTTCCATGGATTTGTCGCATACATCCAAAAACATCGCCAACATGTTGCGCTGCAAAAATTTGCGGTTTTCATTGCCGCCAAGTTGGTCTTGCATGCCGTCTGAATAGGCATATACCATGTCGCCTTTTTTTATAGGCATAGTATAGGTGTTAAAATGCTCCTTTTCTCTGATGTACATACCTACTGGCATCAAGTCGCCTTTGAGTTTGATGGTCTCGCCGTCGCGCACCAAAATCGCCGTCTGATTGGCTATGGCGTAGTGGAGCACCATGTTGGAGAAATCATAACAACAGATGGTCATGTCCATGCCGTCGACTATTGCGTTTTTGCCGACGCGGGACGAATTGAGTGTTGACTTGATGAAATCTCTCATGCGGTCGAGTACAGTGCCAGGATTTTCGGCATCGGATTCGGTGGCGAGATACTCCTTCAATGCCGAAATGCCAAGCATCGAGAGAAACGCGCCCGGAATACCGTGTCCCGTGCAGTCGGCTACAATCATCACAGAATACCGCCCGTAACGCCCGCAGTGGTAAAAATCGCCGCTCACGATGTCGCGGGGACGGTAAAAAATGAAACTTTCGGGGAAAATCTCCTTGACATCCATCTCCGACGACACCGCCGCCTTCTGGATGCGCTGCGCATAGTGGATGCTGGATATTAACTTGTTGTTGACGACCTCCACCTCGCGCCATTGATTGGTGATGATGTCTTTCTGCACAGCAATCTTGTCGCGCTGGCTTTCAATTTCCTGTTTTTGAGCGTTGAGCAGGGCGTTTTTTTCGGAGAGTTGCACATTGGCCTTGTGCTTGAGCTCCAACGCTCTGCTAATGTAGAATATCAGCAGCAACACCAGCCCAAGTCCGCAAACCAAGGAAATCACCAAAGTCCTCATGCGCCGGTGGTCGGCATAGAGTCGTTTCTTTTCCAACTCCTGCACGTGGAGGGTCTGCTCCGTCTTAAAATTGGCAATGATATTGAGCGTGCTGTCGTTGGCGTACTTGACGAGGTAGTCGTACATCTTTTTGTAATGTTCCTTAGACATCTTGTAGTCGCCCACTTTGTCGTATGCATCCGATATCACTTCGTGAAATTCGGCCGACAACCCGTTGCGCGTGGTATGCTTGAGATATTGCTCGCAATCTTTGAGCACGTCAAGAGCCTCTTTGTTTTTTCCAACGAACATCAGGTACTTGGAATACGTCATGCGGATCTGCACATGGTTGTCGTAGCCGCCAAAAGCCAACAGCGAGTTGCCAACCTTGTTGATATACAAGAGGCTACTATCGGCGTATGTCTTGTTGCCAGTATGCTGAGCCAGAGCAATATACACACGCGCCATCTGCCGATATGCGTCGTATTTATATATCACATGGTACGAATCCTCCGAGGGTATCGCTTCAAACAGGGCTACGGCATGTTTGGCATAATGCAGCGACAGAGCCGGAGAGTTGTCCACCGTGTTAGACAAGTTGACGTAATCGCCCGCCATGTCGAGCAAGTTGCCTGAGATGGAATCAAGTACGATGGCCTTGCGGAAATAAGAGGCAGCATTGTCGTTGAAGCCCAAATCCATGTTCACAGAGCCTATCGAACGATATACGTATGTGATGTTGGCGGTGTCTGCAATCTCGGCAAAGATGGTTAACGCCATGTCGAAATACGGGAAAATGCTGTCCCTGACGTTGAGTTCGTGGTAACATTTGGCGAGGGCAACCGCCACAATGGCTACGTGATATTTGTCGTTGATTTTCTGAAAATTGCCAAGCGACTCGTAATATGCACCCACGGCATTGTAACTTTCGTCCTTCATGTAATACGCCCAGCCCTCGTTGCTAAAATTCTGTCCTATTGCGACATAATTGTCTTTGCCGCAAAATTCGAGCGACATCTCCGAATATTTCAACACCGTATCAGGATTTTCGGCTATCAATCCTATGTTGCAATAGCACCGCGCCTTTACAGTATCATGTACGCCAGAATTGGCTACGGAAATAAGGCTGTCAATTTTGGATTGATTAGGGTCAACAAAATCCTCCCCGCCATCATCCTCATTTTCCTGCGCCAATGCAGACAACGGCAGCCAAAGCAACAATAATAGAGTCAATAATTTAGAAAAATTAGTCGTCATTATTCCATTCAAATCATAAACATAGTTTGTGTTACAAAAGTAGTAAAAACAAAACTTAACATAAAAGCAATATGATTATTTTTATGTTAAGTTTTTTCAGACCCTGATTCCTACCAGCGTCATGTCGTCCACCTGCGGATTGTCGCCGCGCCAATCGCGTATCTTCTGCCTGATGATTTCCATCTGCTCGTCAGCAGGCTTGGAAACAATGCCTTTGAGCAACTCCAACAAATTGTTTTGCAGGAATTTGCGCTGCTCAGGGCCGCCGAGTTGGTCTTGGATGCCGTCTGAAAACGAATACACCATGTCGCCCTTCCTGATAGGCGTGGACAGCGTCTTAAAATGCTCTTTTTCGCGTACATAATGGCCTACGGGCATGATGTCGCCTTTCAGTTTGATAGCCTCGCCGTCGCGGATGATGAAGGCGGTCTGCCCGGCTATGGCGTAGCGTAGTTCCATCTGGTCAAAATCATAACAGCATATCGTCATATCCATGCCGTCGTCGATGATTTTGCCCTTCTGCGACGACACAAGCGTGGTCTTGATAAAAGTCCTCATGCGGTCGAGCACCGTGCCGGGGTTGGCGGCGTCGTATTCCGTCACCATGTATTCCTTGAGCCCCGACAAGCCAAGCATCGACAGAAACGCGCCCGGTATGCCATGCCCGGTGCAGTCTGCCGTTATCATCACAGCATATTTGCCGCAATGTCCGCACCTGTAAAAATCGCCGCTCACGATGTCCCTCGGCTGGTATAGCACGAAACTTTCGGGGAAAATAGCCTTGACCTCTTCTATTTTTGAGACGGCGGCACGTTGGATTCGCTCGGCGTAGTTGATGCTGGATATTAGTTTGTTGTTAACGGTTTCCACCTCGCGCCATTGCACGGTGATGATGTCTTTCTGCGCTATGATTTCGTCGCGCTGGGTCTCTATTTGCGCCTTCTGGCTGTTGAGGATATTGTTTTTTTCGGTAAGAATCTTGTAGGCGGTCTTCTTAATCCACAACATTCTTACAATCAACAGCGAAACCACCAACAATGCAATTATCACCCCAAACATCCTGTTCCTGTCGGAGTTGAGGCGGGCGGTCTCCAAAGCGTGTGATTTTTCGATATTTTCGCGTTTGAGTTCCTCGATGATGCGTGTGCGCGATATTTCGGCATCTTTCAGGGTGTTGAGGGTGCTGTCGTTGAGCGTGGAAAAACGATACTCGTTGTATTTTTCCAGATGCAAGACGGCGTTTTTGTAGTCGCCAAGCAATGTGTATATTTTATACAACCGTTGGTGGTAATTTTTCCACGAATATGGCGACTCGTCCAAATATTCTTCCAGCCCAAGCAGCACGTCGAGAGCCTTGTGGTATTGCTGATAATGCGTCAGGAATTTGACGTAGGCATATTGCGTGGCTACGTGCGTCTGAAAGTTGCCCTGGTCTATATAAAAACTGCCTATCTTCTTGATATACATATCACTACTGTCGGCGTATTTTTTGTCGCCAGTAACGGATGCACCGTTGATATACGCGGCGGCAAGCGCGCTGTAAGTGTCGTATTTGTTGGAGATAAAATATATGTCGTCGGTGGGCACGGCTTCAAATATTTCAGCGGCCACTTTGAGGTAATTGATTGACTGCGAATACAATGAATCACTTTTAAGAGAATACACTTCGCCGATGCCGAAGTAGCAACCTGCTATTTCGAGCGGTTTGTCGGCAGCATTGGCGTATTGCAAACCTTTTTGGTAATATTCTATCGCCGTCTCATAAAGTCCAAGGTTGGAGTATATAAGCGCAAGACGTTGGTAGGCATACGAAATATTAGTATTGTCCTGCACGTCGATAAACATTGCGAGAGCCTTGTTGTAATAATAGAGGATGCTGTCTTGCATATTGAGGTCTTCGTAACACGCGCCGATATTGATGTATTGGTTTCCCTCACCAAGTGTCTCCGACATTTTGGCAAAATATTCCGCCGACTTTCTGTATAGCGGCAACGCACTGTCTGGCTCGTCGAGCATATAATATGCACAGCCGATGCTATTATAATTATAAGCCAGCGACCGCACATCACTACTATCACAATATGCCAGCGACTTCCTTGCATATTCTATCTTGGAAGGATAATTGATGGTCAACTTTGCAATTTGGCAATATCTGTTTGCCTTAACGCTGTCGTGCGAATCTGGTCGGATGGTGTTAAGGAGGCTGTCTATCATGGATTGGTTAGGCTCGACGAAAACAGAGCCTTCGCCGTCGTCCTCCTCTTGCGCAAAGGCGGCGGCGGACAACGAGAGCATCGCCACTAAGACCCATATCCTCAACAGCCAATTTTTCATTTTCTACAATTATTTAACGCATCAAAACAAACATAATGCCATTTCCGCAGCACCGTAGCGTCCGTGGAAATGGCATTGTATGTAATGTTTTCTGACTTTTTGGGGACAACAACAAATTGTCAGCCTCCCTTAGTCCTCCAGCCTCGACTCAATCTCCTGAGCCTCAGTGATATGAATCTGTACGCCGTTGTAGAAACTTACAATGAAAGATTCCTTGAGTTTCATGCTCTGCTCAGCCGCCTGAGCCTCGGCGTATGTGCGGAAACATCCAATCCAATACTTGTAGAAGCCTTCGCGCTCGGTCTCGTCTATCTTGAGGTTGCCACGGTAAAGTTTTTTGAGTTTTGAGGGATTCCACTGGCTCTTGTCGGCGAGAATCTGGATGCGGTAAGCGAGGCCTTCGTTGGGGTCGTCGGAGGTAACGCGCTTGGTCTTCACCATGCTCTGCTGGAGGTTGGCGATGCGCTTTTGGGCGTCGGCCACGTACTTGCCCGACGGATAGCGCGAAATATATCCGTTGTAAGATTCCACAGTGTTGGTCTGCACAGCCTGGTTCCAAAAGTTCTGCTCGGCGGCGGCTTCGCGCTTCTTCTTTTCGGCCTGGGCTGCGTAGAGTTTGAGAGCCTCGTAGCAGTCGTTGCCGGCGGTCAGGCACTTTTGCTTGCAGGCTGCCATGTCGTTTTTGAGGGTGTTGTAAGGCTTGGTTTCGAGAGCCTTAGTGCCGAGTTTGCCGTATGGGTCGTATTTGGTGGAAGATTCCTGCAAAGCGGTTTCTGCCTGAATCATAAGGTCTTCCGCGCTTGCCTGGTCTGCCTGGTACTCAAAATGGGCTTCGTCGAGCACAGCCTTGTAGATTTCGTAAAGTTGCTCATACGATTTGAGGTAGTATTTCTGCGCCTTGATGCGGAGACCCTTCTGCTCAGCAGATTTCTTTTCGCCTTTCTTCTGCTTGCCCTTCTTGCCCGAATCAAATAACTGCTGGGTGTTCTTGTCCAAAGTCTCGGCCTGCGAAACCAGTTTTTCGCCCTTGCCGATGTCCTCCTGGAGACGTGTGAGTTGTGTACTCTGATCCTCGTTGATGTAGTCGAGGAGGATGTCGAACATATCGGGTTCGTCCTGCGCCGCAGCCGGTGCAACGCTTGCCGCAAACAACGCCGCTACTGCGAACAAATGTCTGAATGTTTGTTTCATTTCTTGTTTTGTTTTTGTGGTCAATAATAATTTTTACCAATCGTTTTACAAAATTGTTGCCAAAAAATGACTATAAAGTTTTCTTTGCAAAAATACACATAAAAACAACACGATGTTTGCAGATTTTATAATAAAAATTGTTAATGCAATTAAATTTTGGAGCGGATTGTGCGTCAAAAGGTGTAAATTTGCGTTTTCATAATAAAAACAGATTAAATGATGAAAAAATTTTTGATAGCAACTATATTTCTGCTCAACGGACTGCTCGCCTTGGCGCAGGAGGATTTGGGACCGATAGAATGGATTACATTCGAGGAGGCGGAGAAGAAGGATTCGGTGGAGAGCCGCCCCTTCCTCATCGACGTATATACCGACTGGTGCGGATGGTGCAAGCGAATGATGGCCACAACATTCCAAAACAAGGCGTTGGCGCAGTATATCAACAAGAATTTTTACTGCGTCCGTTTTGACGCGGAGACCAAGGACACGATACAATTCCACGGCAAGGAGTGGGTGTCTGACGGACGGGTCAACGAACTCGCGTATTTTCTCCTCGGCGACCGCCTCTCCTACCCCACCATAGTATATATAGACCGCGACAAGCGCATCCGCCCCGTCCCCGGATATATGCAGGTGAAAGACATCGAGCCGATATTGGTGTTTTTTGCCGAAAACTTGTCTAACACCGTATCCTCGCCCGACATTTTTACGCAACTGTACATGAACAGTTTTCCCGACGTCTATGGCGACGACTTGAAGAAAATCAAGAAAATGGACGTGGACACTCTCGGCAAAATCAACTGGCTGACTATGAAGGAGATGCGCGAAAAATACGCCAAAACTCCCAAACCCATCCTCATAGACATCTATGTGGACGACAAGTACCGTGGCTACGTGCCGTACATCACCATGAACTCCATGGTGCACGAACGCGCCGTGCTGAAAGACAGCGCGTTGTGCAATTACATCAACTCGCATTATTACCCCGTGCGCATAGAGGCCACCACCAAGGATTCGCTGTATTGGTTCGACAGCGATAAGCCCTTTGTCTCCACCGGCGAAAACATGCCAAACGCCTTTACAAACGCCCTGATGAACGGCAACTACAAATTTCCGGCGATGTTTTTCTTCGACAAGGAACACAGGTTTGTGGCAAACGTGTCGGAATTTTTTGAGCCGTCGTTTTGGAACGTGGTGATGAAATTCTACGCCGAGGAGGCCTACAAGAAGGAAAAATTTGAAACATTCTACACCAAGACCGTACAAAAATGACGAAAAACCCGCTTATGGACACCACCAAACCACCGCTTTTTGGCATGACTCTCGCCGAACTCCAAGCCTTTGCCGCCGACCTCAATCTGCCAAAATTTACTGCCAAGCAAATCGCCGACTGGCTATATAAAAAAGGCGTGTCGAGCATCGACGAAATGACCAACCTTTCTAAAAAGACGCGTGAAGTTTTGAACGAAAAATTCACCTTCGGACTCGTGCCGCCGGTCAAGGAAACTGTTTCCGTGGACGGCACGAAGAAATATTTGTTTGCCGTGCTGGAAGGCCGCTACGTGGAGGCGGCGTACATCCCCGACGGCGACAGGGCTACGCTGTGCGTGTCGTGCCAAGCGGGCTGCAAGATGGGCTGCAAGTTTTGCAACACGGGTTTGCAGGGTTTTGGCGGCAACCTCACCACCAACGAAATTCTCAACCAAATAAAGGCTCTGCCAGAATTTGACACACTTACCAACATCGTCTTTATGGGCATGGGCGAACCTCTCGACAACCTCGCCAACATCATGAAGGCTTTGGAGATCCTGACCGCCGACTATGGTTTTGCCATGTCGCCGCACAGGATGACGCTCTCCACGGTGGGCGTGTTGCCCGCTCTGAGGGAATTTCTCGAAAAGACCGACGTGCATCTTGCCGTTTCGCTGCACAATCCCTTCCCCGACGAGCGCGCCAAGATAATGCCGATAGAGAAGGCGCAGCCGCTCCTCCGCACGTTGGATTTGATAAAGAAATACGACTTCCGTCATCAGCGTCGTTTTTCGGCTGAGTACATCATGATTGGCGGCGAGAACGATTCTCCGCGCCATGCCCGCGAACTTGTAAAAATTCTTCGCGGCATCCCCTCGCGTGTCAATTTGATACGCTACCACGAGCATCCCGGCAGCGATTTTCGCGCATCGTCGGAGATTAGAATCAAGGAGTTTCAAGAAATTTTAACGGCGGCAGGAATTATCGCCACAGTGAGAGCATCCAGAGGCGAAGACATCATGGCGGCGTGCGGATTGCTTAGCACGAAGGAGATGCGAGGATAATTTTTCGCAATGTGTTTGCGGAGCGTACACAAGGTACGCCGCCTACGCCCCCTCCAACATCCCAGACGGCGTTACGCCGAACTGCTTCGTGAAACATCGCGTGAAATATTTTGGGTCGTTGAAGCCGACTTCGTAGGCGATTTCGGAGATGTTCATATTGTGGGTGATGCGGTTTTTGATGATGAGGTCGCGGGCTACTTTGAGACGGTAGGCACGGATGAAAGGTCCTGCGCTTTGTTGCGTGAGGGCTTGCATCTTCTTGTTCATAAACGTCTTGGAGACACCCATTTGCGTGATGAGTTCGTTGACATCAAAATCAGGCTCCTTGTAATTATCCTTGATGATTTTCAAAACCTTGTCGATGAACTTCTTGTCGTAAGAATCCTCCGGGATGTTGAGACTGCCGGTGTCCATATCGGCGCGGAAACGCTGTTGGAATTTGCGGCGGTTTTCTATCAGGGAGAGGATTTTGGCTTTGAGCGTGGTCTCGTCAAAAGGCTTCGTGATATAGTCGTCAACGCCGTTTTGGAGACTGTCAATCATAGAATCCTTGCTCGTCTTGGCGGTGAGGATGATGATTGGAATGTGCGAAATGTCGCTGTCCTGACGCACCTGTTTTGCAAGGGCGATACCGTCCATACCGGGCATCATCAGGTCAGAAAGGATGAGGTCAACGACATTGGAGCGCAGCACGGCAAGGGCGTTGTTGCCGTCAACAGCCTCATATACAGTGTATTGGTCGCTGAGGACGGTGCGGATGTATTGGCGCATCTCGCTATTGTCCTCCACCACAAGCACCGACATACGATGCTCGGCGGTGTCCTGAATTTCGTCGTCGTCGTCGCTGTCGTTGGCTTCGCTGATGTAATTGGAAACCGGCGCGGCGGGCGCACTCTCGATGGTAACGAGCGGAATCGACATACGGAAACACGCTCCACGGGTCTTGTTGTTGCGGGCGTTGATGTCGCCGCCGAGGAGGATGGCGAGTTTTTTGCAAAGGTAAAGCCCGATGCCCGTGCCGCTGCCGTTGGAATTGTTGTTGTCGCCTGATTTCGATTGATAAAAACTATTGAAAATCTTGTCGATGTCCTGTTCAACTATGCCGCTGCCTGTGTCCCTCACCGCAATGTAAAGGCGGTCGGGCTGCGCAAACGACGCCGCAAAAACATCAATCCTGCCGTCCCGTGGCGTGAATTTCACAGCGTTGCCGAGCAAATTGGTGATAATCTTGACCATCGCCTCGCGGTCAAACATTATGTACGGGTCGCGCATACGGAAATAGAG
>JAEEGL011082689.1_pt1 | contig 13073 bp, 26 predicted proteins | sample 9134231 | NCBI WGS metagenome assembly JAEEGL01 (sample SAMN16246548, study PRJNA631951) | gut metagenome | biome: gut microbiome; feature: rumen; material: fiber-attached | host: Bos | place: Iran: Karaj | collected 2018-10 | reverse complement strand
TTGGGGTTGACTGGATTTGACAGCAAGATGAGATGGTACGTAAGCATGCGGAGTGACGACTGTGGACTCCTAAATCACGTCGGTCAGAAAATTAATTGGCGAAAACAACTACGCTCTCGCTGCCTAATCGAAGTACAGTAGATTACTGGCTTTATTCTCTTACAAGGTGAGAGAACGAGACATCGCTCCAAGGATGTTGTTCCGAATCTGAGGACTCAGCGGTGCAGGTAAATCGGAAATAGTCTGTCGGGTGCTCCGACTGTCAGATGAAATCTTAGGAGATAAGGGTGCAATTGGTGGTCCGGGTCTTGTTGCATCACGAAAATGAAGGCCGGAATAAGCATGTAGAAAGCGTATGGTTTCCTTGTTTGGACGAGGGTTCGATTCCCTCCAGCTCCACAAAGCAACAATAGGTGTACAGTATGAGAGAGTTAGATTTGCACCTATTTAATTGATGACCAATTAGTTACAGGAAAAATTAAAAAAGCAAAAACCTGTACACTTTCTTGGATTTAGCAGTGTTTCCGCCAAATTTGTGCATATTTTGTGATTCATTTCACAGTGTGTAACAAATTGATAAACAGCAGTTTTATGGTAAACATTAACTATCAGTTATTCGGAAACAAGGGGTTTCAACTGAGATTAAGGCTCTACAAAGACGGTGAAACCAAGTACATTAACGTGACGAAAATGCTTGTCGGCGACATCCAGAAGAAGCACTGGAACGCCCGTAAGCAGTATTTCATCCCAAGCTGTCCCTTCGCGGACCAGAACAACGAGATTATCTTTTCCTTCAGGAGGCAGGTAGAGGAACAGGCGGCCAGCTGGAATGGCAGCTTGTATGGTCTGATGGCCTCTATGCGCTCAGAAAAGCCCAAGGAGAAGATTTCTATGCTTGATGGGCTGATGTCCTATGTCATTGACGAGAAACGCAAGGAGAGGCATGAGGACGGAACTCCCAAGGGAACCTATGAGAACTATGTCAAGCTGAAGAAAAGGCTGGAGGAGTATTGTGAATATGCGCATATCAAATACAAGAAGCTGGCCATATCTGACATTACTGAGGACTTTATCAACGGCATGTTTCTCTGGATCGAGGACGAGAGAGGTGGCAAAGGTGCCATGTACATATCAAAGACCCTACATGCCACGCTTCAGGTTGCACATACAATGGGGTGCTTTGACATGAAGAGTGTTGAACGGTGTAAGTGGAAGAAGGACAAGCGTGTCAGCGAGGAGAAGTTCAAGACGCTTACCGAAGAACAGTGTGAACGTCTGAAGAAAATGCCGCTGAGTGAGCTACCCAGGAATCCGAAATCCAACATCTATAGGGATTTCTGCGTCTTTCTCATGTGTACTGGCCAGTCGCCTTGTGATGCGATAACGCTGAAGAAGTCAGATATTAAGATGGTTGACGGAAAGGAGCATATCATCTTCAAGAGGCGCAAGATTGCCCATAAGCAGGATAAACCGTGTGCCTTCCCTATCAATGATACCATGCGTAAGATTATAAATAAGTGGGGAAAAATATCTTCTGACGGCTACATATTCCCAATCAGGAATAAGAAAAAACTCGCCAGCCAAAAGACGGATAACGGTGATATTAAGCACTTCAACGGAAGGCTTAACAATTGGTTGAAGAAGGTAGGTGTAATCCTTGGTTGTGACTTTGAACTGCATACATACACATTCCGTCACACTGCGATTACACGCTATATCAGTAAGGGCGTATCAACGTCCTATATTTCTGAGATAATGGGAACGAGTGAGGAGAATTGTAGGGAAATCTACTACAATAGCCGTGCGGACAAACAGAACAGGGATTTGCTGCTCGGTGTTTCGCTATAAAAATAAGGGGTGGTCTCACGACTGCCCCTTATTCGGTTTTTAATCTTAATTCGTATGAGAAAAAAAGTTCATCAATTAGTTCGCTTTATATTTATTAGGGCCATTCTCCCAATGGCTTTCCGAATCCAGAACCATCAAATACTGGGTTGTTGGCCGTGACGTTGCCTGTTACCGCATCCACATATACCTGGCTCTTTATATTGCCGAATATGTACTGAGGATTGCAGTTATTGGGGCCGACTTCCTTTCGTAGTACGCAATATCGACTATCAGGCTTGACAATATTAGCCTTCATCAGCAATTCATACGCATCCTTGAAACTAACTTCGATAGGCTCGTCGTTCAACGGATAATCTTCTGCCCACCAGCCGTCAATGGAATCAACTTCGCAAGTACCGTCTTTATAATGCTTAAATTTGTAGACCATCGTATCGTAGCCCTTACCTATAGCAACTATCTTCTGGAAGGTGTTTATAATCTTGTCAATCTCTCCAGTGCAGTCAGGTGCTGAAAGGTAATCAGTCATCACAACGGTTGTCTCATACCAGCGCACATTGTCGCCAGCCTTCAGGTACATAGCCTCTCGGTCGGTAGAAATTTTTCTTCATAACCTTTTTGATTGGTGAATATTGTTTTAGTTGCGGACGTGGTACTCGAAACCCACTTCAAGGGTATGAGCCTTGTATGCGACCATCACATTGCGTCCGCGATGTAGGCTGTTTCACTGCTTTAATCACGCTACGGTCGGCTGTTACAGCCTTGAAAACAAACCGCCGTTAGTGTAGATATATGACAGATTTTACTCAACTCATAATATAATAGTCACACTCTATCACTTGCTTTCTTTTGCCTCGACAAGCTTGACGGTAATGCTGGGCTTCTTGTAAGTCGTTTTGACGTACTTGACATACACCTCAGGCATTTCTTCCTTCAGCTTGTCCTTGAGGACTGTTTCGGTGATGAATCCCTTGACCTTCGTGACCTTGGTGAACTCGGTTTCGATTCCATCAATGCCATCCTCGTCCATCATCGTCAAAACAGTAGTCCTGAGAGCGTCCAACTTCTCTTTCGCCTCTGCAATCGTATTCATCAGCTCAAGCATTGTCGGCTCCAGTTCAAGATACCAACGTGGAATACACACGCCCTTCACGTTCAGCCTTTTTGGAGTTTCCTTCTTCATAGTTTCTCAGCTTTAGTCTTAGGCTTATTACCAAAATCAGCAGGTGTCTCGCCCCAGGCTTCATTATCCCACTTGATGACCTCAATCTCGTCAATCCAATAGGCCATTGACCTGAGGTAGATTTCAGCCTTCATCAGAAGCTTGTTCCTCTTGCCGGAAGCGGTTTTCTTGTTCTTGAACCACGCAATAGCAGTCGTTGAATCAGAGAAAATGCGCTTCGGCTCAAAGTTGTGTTCTATGATGTACTTGCACCCTTCCACAATAGCAAGGAACTCACCGATGTTGATGGTCTGGTTTCCCAAGTCCTGATAGAACAGCGGCTTTCCAGTCTTGAGGTCAACACCTTGGAACTCCGTCTTTCTGTTCTTCGTTGAGTGGGCTGCGTCTACTGCAATTCCTTCACTGAGGTCAACCATAGGGTATTACTCCATGAAGTTCTTGCTTGCCTTGAACACTGGCTTCTTGCCCTCAGGAATGAAGATGTCGGCACCAGTGTGGATGTTGCGGGCCTTACGAGCGGCTGTTTTCTTCAGCTCAAACGTACCGAATCCACGCACGAAGATGGGCTTGCCGACCTTTACGCTGGTCCTGATGGTTTCAAACAGTGCCTCTACGGTCTTTGTGGTCTCAGTTACTCCCATACCAGTCTGACTGGCTACGGAATCAATCAGTTCTTTCTTTGTCATTTTGTTTAAGTATTAAATGGATTAAAATTGCTCTCATCAGTCTGCCACGAATAGCGGGTTATCAATTTTTTCTCTTTCCTCTTTACTGAGATTGCTATACTCCTGAAGCTGCCTTATCATGGAATTTTGCTTCTCATCCAGCATATTGCAAGTGATGAACGTGTTGGCCTGCATGGTCTTGTGCTTGCTATCCCATTGCAGGAGCGTCACCCCGTCAGGTACTGGAGCAAAGATATGCAGCTTGTTCTTGTACACTGACTTTGTGTGCATCCATGCTGTTCCAAGATTGCGCTGGGTGTAGACTGTTATAATCTTCTCCTGAGTGTCAGCTGCATTTAGCTGGTTCCTCGTTTTCCAGTCGCACACCTTCATCAGCCTTTCCTTGTATCGCTGGAAGAAATGAGGCGTGTATTTGACTGCCTGGCCGTTGTCCTCATAGAAGGCAATCATCATCAGTCCTTTGGCGGTGTTCATCATCCCGAAATGGTATGAGTTCCACTTCCAATACTTGCCCCTTCCACTTTTTACTTGTTCATAGATATACACTCCCAGATATTTGTTGTTTCTGGAAGTGCTCATCTGCCTTGGGATGACTATGCGTGACAGCTTCCTGCGTTTCCACAAGTAGTTCTTCAGATAGTCTGACTTGTCAAAAGCATCGGTCTTTTGGCGAATCTCCTTTATGTCGGCGAGATATTCTTGCAGCAGTTCTTGGCTGCTCATCGTGTCTATGAACATTTCTCTCGTTTGTATAGGTCTCTGACAAGGCAAGCAGAATCAATAAAGTCCTCGGCCACCTGCATGGGGTCTTTCAGGTCAGTGCGGTGACGTATCAGGTCTGCTATGCCGGTAATGCTGTTGTATCTTTCAAGTTTGCTGGAGGGGTCAAACATCACTGTCTTGATACCGAACTTAACCAGTACCTTGAACACCCCCTTCGACATCCTTGTGATGATTTTCGCATCGAATAGTACCTGAGTAGCCGCCGTAGCGATGAATCCCTGTTCAGAGTGCATGGGTATCAGCGTGACATTGTAGGGTATGTTTTCCTGAATGGACTTTGATATGGTCGGGTCAACGAATACGATTTTCTTCTTTTTCTCGTCATCCCTACACCCCATCCAGTGTCCTTCCTTCTTGGTTACGAAACCGAAGATCTTGCCGTTGTTGATACCTTCAGTGCCTCTCTTGAACTTGATGATGGTCTTGATTTGTTGTGCCATGTCTAAATTGTTTTAATCAGTTTGAAATAATAAAATGCAAAAAGGGTTTGCAAACTGTAATAGTCGCAAACCCCTTGAAAGAGTTGTAATTGTGTTTTAATAAAGGCTAAGAAATCTTAATAGTCAATTTCCTCGTCCCTAACCCAATCATCTATGTCTGGAACATAGAAGCAGCCGTTCTCGTCGCGCTGTTGCACCAACGTAAACGGCTGCCCATATTCCCTAATCCACTTGTAGAATCCGTCTGGAGGTATCTCCACATAAGCAAAACGAAGTCCTCCACCTCCGTCTTCACAAGCGATTAGCACTTTCTCAGCACCACTGTCCTTCTCGCTTATTCGGACAAGTAGGTGCTCACCCTAAATCCTCAAATGTTGCCATAGCCTCTCAGCCTTTTCTTCATTGTTCATAGTTAAAACTGCTTTAATCACGTTAAACGAAATTCGTCTCAAATGTCGATTGTGTCAGCAAAACAACTGGAACACAAGCCACCAGTGCGCCTGTACGTCTCTCTCGGCACCTTGATTCCGCACTTGGAGCAGAACAGGAGCGAATGGCTGTGTCCGTGTAGTGACTGCTGGATGACCTTCACGGAAACCCCGTAGTTCTTTGCCAACGCCTTCATAATCTCAGGATAGGAGTAGTTCTTGTCTTGGTGTTCGAGCCAGTGCAGTCCGCTTGTCATGCGCTCAAAGTCCATGCGAATCAACAACGCCCTGATGTAGACGGTGTTGAGCAGTCGCTGGTCATTGAACTGTTTGAAAATCGCCTGGTCGTACCCGAACAACTCAGCAGCCTTCTCAATATCCTTAGGTCTCAGCGTGTACTGTACGGCACTTGTATCCATGACTACTTCTTCTTTTTCGGTTCGGTAGTGACTTGCAGGGTGAACTTGTAGTCACCGTCCACGTTGATAGCGTTGAAGTAATCGTCCAGAAGTGAAAGCATGATTCGGTTGCTCTCCTCATGCGTCATCTTCTTCCAGTCGATTTCAAGTTCCTCGGCTAAGTCCTTCGCAGGCTTGTAGAACTCGTTATCCTCCTTCAGCTCATTGATGTTGTAAGGAGGCTCCGGCTGGCCGAACAGCAAAGTGCCAAGTCTGAAGAAGGCAATCACTTTCTCGGTTGCCTCTTTTCGGATTTCAAGCTCTTTCTGATTTTGTTCTTCTTGTTTTTCTTTAGCCATAATATATATAAGATGTGTATTATGACATTGCTTTCATCATTTTGTAATCAGGTTGAGGTCGGCTTTGAGGGCCTTGCAGACATCGTAGAGTGTGTTGATTGACAAGTGCTGGCTGTTGCCCTTCGGCACCGTGTAGTGCGTTCCTGTCAGCCTGTAAATCATCTTCTCGTCAGTCTCGTACCTATCCATCAGGAAACTGATTATCTCATGGCAGTCATCAACTGAATCAACTGGATATTTCTCGCCAGTGTTCGTGTCCTCCATGTACAGTTGTACACTGAGGGCATTACACAAGGCCACGAGGTTTGAAACGGGGTATGAGGAACGGCACTGCTCGATGGACTGAATGGCATATTCAGTCATGGTATTGTCAACCTTGCCGCCGTTGCGAATCTCTGCAAGTCTCTTGCCTATCTCTTCCTTCGTCATTTCTCAATAGCTTTCTTGATGTGTTCAATTGCAGACTTGATGTAAACGTCAATCAGACCCTGATAGTCAGCGTCATTGATGTCAAGGTGATGAAGAACCATTTTGATGTCCTCATAAGCATCCTCAAGCTCATACACTTTCTTGTTGGCTGCATCGACTTTAGGACCGCTGGGTATGAACTCAATCAGGTTGTCACGGCTTTCTTTTTCGTCAAAAAGACAATTGCCCAATTCCACTTCTGTTCCGCTCAGGGTTTCAAACGCAATTGCTTCAGGAATCTTACCGTCAACAAACTGCTGAAGGTCTATCAGCATTTCCTTCAAGTCTTTTCTTCTTTCGTTGTTCATTTTCTTGATGTTTTATGGCACCAAACGGTGCAAAGTTAATACAAAATTACTGAAATCTCATTGTCCGTTAATCACTTTTATATTATTTTGTCGTTTTACTTCGTAGCAAACATCTTCTCGTAGAGACACAGCATAGACATATTCCCGATGGCTTCGGACTCAAGCCTGAGAATTTCGTCCTTGTCCTCGTATGTTTCCCATTCGCGCCAAAGAGCCGTGCTTTTCTTCTTGCCGTTGTAGCTGGCATAGAACTCGATACGCTGCTGAGTGACGCAGAATGAAATACACACCAGCCTTCCTTCGCTGTCTCTCCACTGAGCTTTCCGTTTCTTCAAGTAGAAGGCCATGCTGAAGGGAAGTTTGTCAGTTCGGAGGCCCATTTCTTGTAGTACATCCTCACCTTCTGACTTATCCCCCCAGAATCCTCTCGTTGCATCTTGTATGTAGTAGCCGCCTGATTTGTCTTTATGACGTGAGCCGACTAATCGCATCTGATGTAACCCTTTTCTATGAACTGCTTTTGTAATTCACTTGCAAGTTGGTAAGCGTCTGGATGGGCATGAGCCTTGTCACAGCGCAGGAAGAAGAAGTGCTGCCAGTCAGATATGAAGGCAGTGTGAACAAGGTCGGTTGCCGTGTCAAGAGGAAGAACGATACGTGCTTGTTGAGGCTTCCATCCACGATTCAGCAATTCCATGTAGTCCTCCTCGGCATTGAGCATACTGGTAATCCAAATCTCAGTTGCTGAAGCGTCCTTCTTGCGAATGACACGCTTAAACTGACCGATTCGGTCTAACTCCTCATCGTCAATCCACGAGGGCTTCACCACCTTAATCTCATTACCAAACTTGTCGGCACTGTAATTGCAGTAGCGAGTTGACTGTTCAGCAATTGAATCCACACGATGTCGGTTGAACTCACGGCTGATGGCGATTTGACACTGGAATCGTGCGGTCACTCTCAGTTCGTGCATCGGCCCAGGAGCAACCAGATACTTCAGCAAGTCATCCAAGTGGTTTTCAATGATGACACGGTAGTTAGTGCTGACGAACATACTGCCAGCTTCCTCAATGGTAGATACCTTCGAGTACGGATTCTTGTCAAACGCTTCAAATGACACTTTGTTGTAGGGCATCTGAAGGTAAACGGCACCATGTTCCAGCATTGCGCCATGTCCTGACTTGACCATGTTCTCAACAAATGGCTTTGCAGTGCCTTCACCGATACGATGACTTGAGGCGTAACAGGCTCTGCCGGCCACCTCAATCTGCTTGTAAATTCCTTCGAGTCCAGAACCTTGTTCCAGAATCTCGACTGATGGTTTGATAATCTTCATTGCTTCTATGTTTTAGAATTTTGCTTGTAATAGTGCGGACACCCCAGCTTTTTGGAGTGCCGACACGAGATTTAATACGATTTAACGAAAAAGCGACTGGAAGCCGAAGCCGCCAGTCGCCTACCCAACTTAATTATGCTATGTCACCTCCTCTTGGCGGTGATGAATAGCCCGAACAGAATAAACAGTGGCCCGATAACCGAACTGATGAACAGGCCAATGTTTAATAGTGCAACAACGACAAACAGTGCCGTGCTGCCAACTCTCAAATACAACTCAATTCCTTTTGCTTCACGTTTGGAATCATAGCCATACCAATTCCATATCGCCAGCATGAGTGAAGTCCAATAGATGTATCGGTTTGGGAACTCTGCATAGAAAAAACTGTCCTTGAATGTCTCAGACCACACCTCAGGACGCGGACCGCTCGTAAACAGTATTTCCAGCACGTCAAACACGAACATTGAGAACAACTGAAGCAACTGACCGATGTGCGCCATTGGGAAGCCAAGTACCACACACACCACGATTCCGATTAAGGCCGTTTTTAGCGTCATGGCGGGCTTTTCTTGCCCGTTCTGGATATGTTCCAAGGCTTCTCGTCCCAGCGGCTCAGAATGGCTTGTTTGAGGTTGTTTCTCCACCCACTCTTTCTTGCTGAAGTTTTCTCTCATCAGGTCAAAATCCTCAGACAATAATGGCAGTCCTTGAATACTTCGCTTCTCATCACACCACCTTACCGCATCAGTGTGGAAAGCGTGTCGGAACTGGCATATCTCAGGATTCATCTGATTGAAAGGACAACTGCTGCAATCAACGTAGTCAGGCTCCAGTCCATTAGAACACCAACAATAACTCATAATCATTCATCCCATTGGTAAAACATATCTTTGGTCAGCTTCGGATGCTCAGTGTATTCGTCAATCTGAAGGTCTTTGAACCGCTTATCCATGACAAACCGCTCAGTCACTTCCTTGGGCTGGGCAGAAATGGTATGGATGACCTTACTGAAGCCGTAGATTGTTTCGTTCTTACTGACCTTCTTGCCAGACATCACGCAAACAATCATCGTTACTTCTTCAGTCGGCCAGTCTGGATCGTCCAATGCTCGTCTCTGGTCATCCCAAGCAATTCCACGCGCTATATTGTGTGCAACTTCCTTGGCCTCGTCAATCGTGAGATAGACCCTTAGTGTGTATTCACTCTGATAGACAAACCTTCCTCTATCAGTCATGTCAAACACTCTGACTTCATAGATAGGCTCTGATTTATGCTTCCTACACGCCTCTTTTGCTGTTATTCCATACATTGCTTTCATCAATTTTATTATATAACGTAAAAATGGCGATTTAATTGCCTATCCAATCAATCGCCTCCTTCCTTGTATTGAACTCCTCCACCCAGCAGTCACAAGTAGAATTGTCGAAGGCGACCCACTTACCACCTTCTTTGTAGTAGCCCTGGTCGCCTTCGTGTGCCGGATAGCTGGAGTTGCCGTTCTTGTCGGTAGTAACACTCTCAAGTATTTCACCAACAATCTGATGTGCTTGTTCTCCAGTGTAAAGCATAGTTCATTCTTTTTGGTCCTTGTTTGGTTTATAAACTACAAAACAATCTGATTTGCGATACTGTCTGGTGACAACCATAATCTCGCCAATATGGGTATCAAAGGAAGTCGCCCAGCAATAGTACATCTTTCCACGTTCTCCTTGGCTTATCTTGCCTTGTTTAACCACCAGCTTGACCGCCTCAAGTGCGACCTCAGGTGGAATATCGTCTCTAATGTCAATTTTCATAATGCTTTTTGTGATATTGTTCCATTTTCTTGATAGTTTCTGAGGTCAACCACATCTTCGCAAACAACTTACGAAATTTGCGGTTCTTAACTTTGCTGAGAGTTTTGATGATGTCAGTCATTGTACAGCCTTATTTCGACCTTGTAACCGCCCATTTCATTAAGCGCAATCTGCTTTATTCGCTTGCAACACTCATCAAATGTTGGTTTACGCACATTCTCTTGCTCTGCCCAATCAAAGGCTGTATCAACAGCCAAATCCATTGTTTCATACAAATTGCCTGGATTGACAAGTCCTTTGCGCTTCAAATCTTCAAAATTGCTGCGCCATTGTTTCTTTGCTTCTTCTTTTGTCATATATTTTAACCTTTAATTTCTTCTGCATCAGCCAATTCAGAATAATGAATACATTTCGTGCTAACATGGGTAACAGTTTCAGTTGGCTATTGCTTTAACAATGCTTTGTTTTGCGCCATAGTCTTACCATAAGAACGGCTGCCGCCAAGATATACAGTTGGTTGCCAAAAATAATCTAATACCTTTTTATTCATGCGTCAGTCCTTTTTGATGATAATGAGTTTTACTTTATCGCCACTACCTAAATTAAGTTTGTCTAAAGGACACGAAAGATTCCAAGAACCACCAACAATTCTGTGCAGCACTCTTATACATGTGCAATCTTGTTCTGCAATAATATTTTTCATCATCTGTTGTTTTTGCCAGTTAGCAAAATGATGAGCCATATCTCTCAAATCTATTGTTCCAGATATAATTGATGTTGGAGCTATCTTTTTGATATATCTATCAAACTCTACTTCCAAACTTTCACCATCAGGTTCTTGTGGTTCATAGAAAATATTCATGCCCATCCCTTTGGCAAAAGCATGTTCACACTTTGCGCCATTGCTATCTTGCCAGTTGTTAAGCATAAACAAAGCATCACAGTTCTTGATGATTTGAAGGTCATATAGAATGTAATCGCTCCATTCTGAGCATTGTTCTTCTTTCTTTTTCTCAGAATCCCAGGGGTTGACGGCATCATGTCCCTGATCGAATAGGTATTGACGTGCCGCTTCAAATTTCATACGAGATTCTTCTTCTGGAAGTCCTCGCATCTTTCCGCTAATGTAAATTTTCATTGTTCTTCAATTTGTTGTTTTGGTTTTATCAATCCCATTTCATATACATGGCCAACAACCACCATTCAGCAACGGTATAGTACCATTTAGGTCTGCGTCTGCCATAATATTTGTAAACGATGAGAGTGTTTTCGTCTGCATCATCAGGATTCTCTTTGAAGATTTTTATGATGTGCATACGATAGAACCCACTGTCTTTTGGATTCATGCCTCTGATGACCATACCTTCTTTCAGCTGGTCAAGCGTACATTTATTAGGCCATCTGTCAGTGCTTTCTCTTCTGTATGGTTTGGGCTTGAAGTTGGTCATGTCTTGTTCTTTTTGTATTACACTGCTTACCTTTCATTTCGTCCGTATTCAACGTCTCGTCCTTGATGGCACAATAAAAATAGACGGGTCTGACATCAGGAAAAAGCAATTCGCCATTGTTTGACCTCCCGAATGGAGGCGAGCAGTCATAATCAATCTTTGCCAAACAATCCCCGCATGGGCATTCAGAAAATTGCTGTTCAATATCTTCAATTAGCTCTGGTAATGTCATATCTATTCTCCTTTCTGTGCTTTAATGTAATTGTGTAGTTTGTTCTTCACGTTCTTTTTGATAGTATTCATGTTCTGGTATTCCATTGATTGTCTTTGGCTGTATAGTAGATGGAGTACCACGATAATTGTATATTTTCTCTGGGAAGCCTTCGCGTCTAAGTAAGCTATATAGTATTTTCATATCTGCATGGCCTGTTGCAAGATTTGCCGTTGGCGCGACTTGCGGAACTATCTGTTTACCATCCCAATAAAGCAATCCCCAACCTTCAGGTAGTTCATCTGCCTTAATAACACCTTCTGGGCAGAGATACCACCTAAGATTTCCTGCCCTTAACTCTGGGCTTACTTGTGTTCTCCACCATTTGTTTTTGTCGGCAAGAAAATCAGCGTGACTTACCTTTACCTCTATAACGGCAGTGCAATAGCCATCATAACCCCATACATCTGTATTTTCCGTACCACAGGTGCAAAGTTCTACTGCGACATACTTGAATGCGAGTCTACATCCTCTGCACAGTATAGGATTAAAGCATGGCTTTTTAGCCTTGCATCGTTCATAGTTCTGTCTTCTTCTTAACCATTTTGCCCCCTCAATACACAAGTTGTAGTGCAAAGAATTTGTTTTGCTCATAGTCTATCCTTTCCGTGCTTTAAGTCCAAGTTCAAAGAAATGTTTGGCTGTTTCTTTATAACCCATACTTGCGGGGCAATATTTGAAAGATTCTTCCCATTTTACAATTTCCTCTTCCAAATCCACCTCTTTCACTTCAAGGGTGTCATTAAGAATTACCAATACATTACGATAAACATCAGCCTTTACATTCCAATAGTCAGAGTCAGTAATTTTAGCCCTTTTAAGGCATTTATTATAACCTTTCTCTATCTCCGCCACTAAAGCGTCTTTGTCTATCAGTTTCATAACTTCATTGCTTCTTTAAAATTGTCTAACCATACATTAAGTATATCATCATTCACAAATGGACTATGTGCTTCTAACCAAGAACAAGCCTTTTTAATAAAGGCATCTTTTCTGGTGTACTCGACTGCTGTTTCATCATCAGGGTCAGGAACTTGATATAGGTAAGTGCCATAAATAAGCTCGCTTAGATATAGCTTCTCTGGTGCTTCGTTTGCTTTCATAATCAGTCCTCCCATTCTATTTTACCCATTCGCATAAAAATATATAGTTACCAAATCGTTTGTTAATGATTTTTTCTGACACTTGTCGTTTTGCAAGTATAACATCATCTTTTTCTTCACATGTCATACACTTTATTATTTTAATTTTTTTAAATCAGAATATAACGACTTGAGGATATTATCAACTTTGTTGCAACTGTCCTCAATTGGAATTTTAACTA
>JAEEGL016604812.1_pt1 | contig 13074 bp, 8 predicted proteins | sample 9134231 | NCBI WGS metagenome assembly JAEEGL01 (sample SAMN16246548, study PRJNA631951) | gut metagenome | biome: gut microbiome; feature: rumen; material: fiber-attached | host: Bos | place: Iran: Karaj | collected 2018-10 | reverse complement strand
CAGCGCGGGCTGCGCCGGAGCGCTCTCCGGCGCGGCGCTCTCCTCCGGCGCTGCGGAGAGCGTGCGCGTCTCCGTCCGCGGCGCGCCGCAGCCCGCCAGCGCGAAAAGCAGCGCGGCGCAGAGCAGCAGCGCGATCTCTCTTTTTCTCATGGCTTTTCCTCCCCGCGGCTTTTTTCGTATCTTGTCATATTCTATCACATTTTGCGCGCCGAGGCAATTGCGCGCGCGGCGGCGCTGTGATAAGATAGAAAAAAGAGTTTCCGAAGGACGGTACGCCCATGAAAAAGCTGCTGCGCTTCGCGCTGATGTTCATCGTGATCTTCGCCCTCGTCATGCTGGCGGAGAGCGTGCTCCTCCCCGCCCTTTCCGGCGGCGGGACGCCCGCCGCGCAGGAGACGGCGGCAAGTCTTTCTCCGTCGGAGGGCGCCCCGCCGGAGGAGGCGCTCACGCTCGACGAGGACGGGGAATACACCTCGAAGGACGAGCTCGCGCTCTACATCCATCTGTACGGCCGCCTGCCCGGCAACTTCGTCACGAAGGCCGAGGCCGAGGCCGCCGGCTGGACCGGCGGCGCGGTCGGCAAGGTGCTGCCGGGCAAGTCGATCGGCGGCGACCGCTTTTACAACCGCGAGGGTCTGCTGCCGGCGGCAAAGGGCCGCGTCTGGACCGAGTGCGACGTCGGCTTGTCCCGCTCCGGCCGCGGAGCGGAGCGCATCGTCTTTTCCAACGACGGACTCATCTATTACACGCCCGACCATTACGACAGCTTCGAGCTGCTCTACGGCGAGCCGTGAAAACGAAACCTGACAGAAGGCCTCCCGCGTTTTCTGTCAGGTTTTCGTATACGCCTCCTTTTCTCCCGGGCCGTTCGACAAAATTCGACACAGCGAAGCAAAATCGACCGGAAAACCTTGTCGAAATCGGTTGATAAAACGACAACGTCATCGTATTATGTCAACAAGTTCTCCGCCGAATTCGACAGCGTTCTGTTGTTTGAGAGTGTCAGTTATGGTATTTTTACTACGACAGACCGGTTAAATTCCTGTGAAAAGTCAGGATCGCCCGTACACCGTATTTTGGGAGGATAAAAGTTATGGAAACCAAGACCCGCATTCTCATCGCCGACGCCAATCCGGATTTTTCCTCGCTCGTGAGCGACATGGTCGCCGCCGAGGGGGACATGGAGATCGTGGGCATGGCCGACAACGGCGCGGACGCGCTCGCGCTCATCGGCGAGCTGAAGCCGGACGTGCTGCTGCTCGACCTTGTGCTGAGCAAGCTTGACGGGCTCGAGCTGCTGCGCCGTCTCGGCGAGACCGGCGTAAGGCCGCACGTCATCGTGCTCTCGGGCTTCGTCAACGGCAAGGTCGTGGGCGAGTGCTCCGCGCTGGGCGCGGATTATTTCATCTCCAAGCCCTGCGATCCCGCGGCGCTGCTGATCCGCATCCGCCAGCTCGGCGGCGCGGAGCGCGCCGAGGGCGTGCTGCCCGGCTACGAGCTGGGCGCCTCCCGCCGCAGCCCCGGCGACGCGGGACTGGAGAGCGTCGTCACCGATATCATCCACGAGATCGGCGTGCCGGCGCACATCAAGGGCTATCAGTATCTGCGCGAGGCGATCATCCTGACGATCAAGGACATGGACATGATCAACGCGGTCACGAAGGTGCTCTATCCGGAGGTCGCGCGCAAGTTCGCCACCACGCCCAGCCGCGTCGAGCGCGCGATCCGCCACGCGATCGAGGTGGCCTGGGACCGCGGCGACATCGAGGTGCTGCAGAAGTTCTTCGGCTACACGGTGAGCAATATCAAGGGCAAGCCGACGAACAGCGAGTTCATCGCGATGATCGCGGATCACCTGAGCCTCAAGCAGAAGCAGGGCGCGATGTACTGAGCTTTCGCTCCCCGGAAGGCGGGAGCGCCATGATCGGCCGCGGGCGGGGCCTTCCCCGCCCGCCGCCACATCTGCGCGGCGTTTTCCGTTCCCCGGACAGAAAAAGGCCCGGGAGCGGGATCTTGTGAGATCCCGCTCCCGGGCCGTATGCTTTTTCGGAACCGCTCAGAAGCGCGGCGTCGAGCCCGGCGCTCCGATGTAGGTCTTGTAGGCCTTGTCCGCCTGGAGCAGAGCCAGCAGAGCGCTGACGCTGCCGAGCAGCGGTAGCCAGCCGCCCACCTGCCCCGTCATGACCGTCGTAAGGGCAAACTCCAGCGCGGCGATGCAGACGAGCGCGATCGCGAAGCCCTTGCTCTTCTTGACCTGCATCAGGATCGTCAGCGGCAGGATGACCGCGACGTCGATCAGCACGCCGTAGTTCCCCGCGACAAGGCCGAGAACGAGCGTGATGGCGCAGCAGACGTACAGGATGATCGCCGCGGCGGTGATGCTCCTTCTGATCCCGGGCTGGGCGAGGGTCTCGACAAAGCGCCTGAACGTCAGCTCCTCGGCGGGCTCGGCCTGGATCGGCGCCGCGGCCGGCTGGACGGGCGCGGACATTGCGGCGGGCCTTTCGTCCCAGGCGGGCTGCGCCGGGGCCGGCTCTTCGGCCGGACGGACGGGTCTTTCGTCCCAGGCGGGACGGGGCTGCGCCCAGGCGGGACGGACGGGCTCGGCCGGCGCCGCCTCGGGCATCCTGACGCTCGGCTCTCTTTCCTTCCGGAAGAACTGTACGCCGACCGTCTGCTCTTCCTCCTCTTCCTCCTTCTCAAAGGCGAGGGGGACGACCGTGCCCAGCACGAGCCGGTCGCCGGCACGGACGCAGCATCTCTGTCCCTCCGCGAGCCGGATGCCGTTGAGCGTGATCCCGTTCGTGGAGCCCAGATCCTCGACAAACCATTCGTTCCCGGAGCGGAAGAGCCTTGCGTGCTTGCGGCTGAGCGTCGGCTCTCTGATCACGATGTCGCAGTATTCGCTGCGGCCGATGTAATACTCGTTTTCGATCAGCTCGTATCTTTCGCCTGTATGTGTGTTCGTCAACAGCATGTTCCTGCACCTCTCCATGTTACTGTTATCATTCTATTCTTTTTGCGCTCGTTGTCAAGCGCGGGGCTTGCGTCTGCGCGTGTCATCCGCCGGGAAGATCTGCGCCGTTCCGGGGCGCGGGGCCGGGCTGCCTTTACTGCTTTTTCATTGGTGCCTTGCCCGGATCAGAAGTCGTTCGTCTCGGAAAGGCCGATCTTCGTTCCTTTCGTCGCCCTCAGCGAGATCCAGCCGTACTTCCCGTCGCTCGTCTCCGCGAAGGCATAGCCCGTTTTGCTGGCCAGGCTGCCGTTGCGGATAGCGTAGACCGTCACCTCCGTGTGCGGGCTGAGCAGCTCGATGGCGGTCTGGCCCGGAGCCACGCAGAGATACATCCCGCCCTTGGGACTGTCCGGGAAGGATCCCACCACATAACAGGTGACGGGCTGATCGAGCATTTCGTTTTTCTTCGGGCGCGCGACGTCTTTGTTGAACGCCTTGCATTTTTCGATCAGCTCTTCGTATTTTCCGTCGGCCGTCGGCGTCGGGACGGGCGTCGGAACGGGCGTCGGCGTCGGGACGGGCGTCGGCGTAGGCGTCGGCTCTGCCGCCGCGGCGGTCGAGGTGCCCGCCGAGCTGTACGCCGCGGCTTCCGGGGCCGTCTGTGCCGCGGCCGTGCCGGAGGAGCCTCCCCCGCCGAGCCTTCCGATCAGGATGGCGACGAGGATCACCGCGCCGATCGCGGCAATGATGAGCGGCGTCTTCTTCCGGCCTCCTCCGTCCGTCTGCTGCGCGCCGCAGCTGACGCAGTACTTCGTGCCGGGCGCTAGCGTAGCGACGCACTTCCGGCAGGGGATCTTCTCTTTCTTCCGCTCCGGACGCCGGGCGGGCGTGTCCACAGGCTCGTCCGGCCTGCTCTGTTTGGGGGCCGGCTCCCCGCCCGGCGGCGCGGAGGGCCGCCCGCCGAGGGCTTTCCAGACGCCCTTTGTTCCGCCGCTCTCCGCGCCGGGGTCGTCCGCCGTCCCGATCGGGCGGGCTTTGGCGAAAACGGCCGCCGTGGCGGAGGGGTCCTCCGCCGCCGGGAGCTTGCCGGAGAGCGCCTCGAGCTCGCGCAGCATTTCCTCCGCGCTCTGATAGCGGTCCTTCGGGTCGAAGGCGCAGGCCTTCAGCACGATCCTTTTCAGCTCCGCGCTGCCGTGCGCGGGGGCCGGGATCGCCTCGCCCGCAAAGCGTCTTGCGCGGGCCCGGTCCTCGTCGCTCGAGCCCGGCGTTTCCGGCGGCAGCGGCAAGAACGGCGTGCGCCGCTCGTTCAGCAGCCAGTACAGCACCAGCCCCAGCGAGTAGATATCGGCCTTCGTGCCGTAGGGCCGGTTGTTGTAGACCTCCGGCGCCATGTACTTGTAGGTGCCGGTCTTCGTGCCTCCGGTCGTGCGCTCGGCGGTCTTGGCGACGCCGAAGTCGCCCAGCTTGTACGTCCCGTCCGGCGCGACGAAGATGTTCTGCGGCTTGATGTCCCGGTGCAGGACGTGCCTTTTTTCGCAGAAGGCCAGCGCGCTGCAGAGATCCGTGCCGATCCTGACGGCCTGCTCGTCCGGGCCGTCCTTTCCCAGCGCCCTGGTCAGCGGCGTGAGCAGCTCCATCTTGATGAAGATGTCCCAGCCCATGCCGTCGTCGTGCTGGATGTACTTCACGTCGTCGCAGTAGACGATGTTGGCGCAGCCCTTCATGTCGGCCATCAGGGAATATTCGCGCACGATGTCCTGCAGATAGCTGTTGAAGCGCGCGGTGATGCTCTTCTCGTCGTAGCCGTCGCTGAACAGATCCTCGATGTCGCTGTCGTTCTGCGGGATCGTGATGAGCTTCAGCGCGGCCTTTTCCTTGTGGCCGAAGACGTCCCGCTCGATCTCGTACACGGCGCCGAAGCTGCCGCGCCCGATCACGCGCACGGTCTCCCAGCCCGGCCAGACAGGTTTGTTGTCCATCATATTTTCTCCGTTGTCGTATGGTTTCTGCCGCCGGGGCGGTTTCAGGCGGCAATGAGCATGATCACGCCTCTGTTCATATCCAGACACACAATGTACTCTCCGGCCGTATCGACGCGGAGGTTCGAGCCGTTGAAGCCGTCGGGACCGTAATTGATATCCCAGCTGCCGTTTTCGCGGACCTTCAGCTCTTCGCCGGCCGCAAGCTTGATCGGCTTGCTTTCATAGATGCCCGTATCGGCCCAGCTCATGGGGAGATCCCCGCCCTTCGCGCCCCAGTCGTTGAAGTCCCCGATGACGCCCCATTTCGGCAGCGCCTTGCTCGTATCGCTTCCCTCGAAGCACTGGGCGTTGTAAAAGCCCATGCCGTAGCTGATGTTGAAGCCGTTGGTTCCCTTGCGGATGATGGTCAGCGCATCGAACGAGACCGCGGGATCGAAGGTGAAGGGGATCCTTATGGTGCCGTCGAGGTCTTCCTTCCTTATCGTAAAATCGCCGATCTTCGTCCATTTGCCGTTGAGATCTCTTCCGTACAGATACCAGTTCCCGGCCGGCGAGCCCTTGTACTCGGTGACCGTCAGCGACAGGATCAGCCGGAAGCAGTTCTTCACCGGCTGAAGCAGTTCGAAGGCGTGGGTGCGGTTGTTGCCGATCGACACCGTTTCGTCGCTCCAGTTGCCGTACAGCGTGCCGATATACCCTTTCACCGCGCCGACTGTCTCTCCGCAGCGGAGGCAGACCTGCGGGACGTCATAGGTGGCCCTGTACCAGTCGTGCCCCGGGGCCAGCGTGCCGACCTCGCCGCAGACGGAGCATCGGGAGGGCTCGGTGCAGGACACCGCCGTCCAGACATGGACGTGCTGAGAGCCGGAGGGGGCGCTGTATCCGCTCCCGGCGGACCCTGAGTCGTAGCTCGGGGAAGCGCCGCCGCTGTTCCCGCCCTTCGGGATCAGGGCAACGACCAGAACGAGGATCGCAGCCAGGACGCCGACCGCGACCGGCCACTTGATCTTCTTCTCTGCCGGCGGCGGGGGCGGCGTTTGCCCCTGCTCCGGCGCCGTCACGGCGGCTTTTTTCGCGGCGAGAGCCGCCGCGGCCTCTTTTTTCTCTTCTATGATCTGCGCGGCGCCCGGGCCTGCGGCGGCCGGCTCCGCCTTCTCGCTCTCCGCCTTTTCGCGGTGAAGCGCGCTGACCGTCCCCTCTTCGTCCTCCTGCGGGGCGGAGGCGCCGAACCAGGCGCCCGTCGTTCCTTCTTCCTCGGGCGCCTGCTCTGTGACGGTCTCCGCATGTGCGCCGACGCGGAACGCTCCCGTCGTCCCCTCTTCCCCGGACGTCTGCTCCGCGGCGGATGGATCGGCGGGGGCGCCGAACCAGGCGCCGACCGTGCCTTCGCGCTCATACTCCGGCTGCGGGACGAAGGGTTTTTCCTCTTCCCGCTCCGGCTCGGCCGGGGGAGGCGCGCCGGCCGTGCCCTCCTCTTCGGGCCTCTCTTCTTCGCGGATCGGGCCGGCGGGGGCTGTCGCAGCTACGCCGACGCGGAACGCGCCCGTCGTTCCCTCTTCCCCGGATCCCTGCTCCGTGACGGGCAGGCTGACGGGGGCGGGCGTCGGGACAAAGGCCGGCCTGTTCAGCGCCTCGAGCTCGCGCAGCATCTCCTCCGCGCTCTCATAGCGCTCCGCCGGGTCGTAGGCGCAGGCCTTCAGCACGATCCTTTTCAGCTCCGCGCTGCCGTGCGCGGGCGCCGGGATCGCCTCTCCCGAGAAGCGGCGTCTGCGCGCCTTTTCCTTTTCCGTGCTCGTCGGCATGGTCGGCGGAAGCTGCAGAAACGGCGTGCGCCGCTCGTTCAGCAGCCAGTACAGCACCATCCCCAGCGAATAGATATCCGCCGCGCTCCCGTAGGGCCGGTCGTGATATACCTCCGGCGCCATGTACTCGTACGTGCCGATCTTCGTGCCGCCGCTGGTCTTTTCCACCGTCTTCGCGATGCCGAAGTCGCCCAGCTTGTAGTCCCCGTTCTCGGACACGAAGATGTTCGCCGGCTTGATGTCCCGGTGGATGATGTTATGTCTTTTGCAGAGCATGAGCGCGCGGCAGATGTCCGCGCCGATGCGCGCGGCCTGCTCCTCCGGCACCTCCCTGCCCAGCGCCTTCGTCAGCGGCGTCAGCAGCTCCATCTTGATGAAGATGTCCCAGCCGATGCCGTCGTCGTGCTGCACATAGCGCACGTCGTCGCAGTTGACCACGTTCGTGCAGCCGTTGAGCTTTCGCATCAGAGAGTATTCGGCGATGATGTTTTTCAGATGCTCCTTGAAGGTGCTGGTGATGCTCTCGTCGTCGTAGCCCTCGCCGTAAAGCTCTTCTATATCGCTGCTGCTCTGCGGGATCGTGATGACCTTCAGCGCGGCCTTTTCCTTTTCGCCGAGCATGTCCCGCTCGATCTCGTACACGGCGCCGAAGCTGCCGCGTCCGATCACGCGCACGGTCTCCCACCCGGGCCAGGCGGCCGTCATGTTCATCTCTGCCATTGTCTTCTCTCCCCTGCGTCGTTTATGTCGTCATGATCTGTCGCCCCGGCCGGATGAGCGGACTTTGCCCGTCCGGCCGGAGCTTTTTCGTTCCGATCGGCGAAAGCCGGCCCTGCCCTGCCGGCACGGCCGCTTTCGCGCTCTTCGCTGTTTTCGTGCGCGCCGCGGCCGGTCACCACACCCGGCAAACGATCGCGGTCACGTTGTCTCTGGCGCCTCTTTCATACGCGGCGTCGACGAGGCTCTGCACGCAGTCCTCGGCGGAGGCGCTGCCGCTCAGGATCCCGTCGATCTCCAGATTGCTCAGCATATCCGTCAGCCCGTCGCTGCACAGGAGATACTGATCTCCCCGCTTCAGCTCGCCCTTGGCGATGTACGGCTCGATGAGGAAATCGTCCGGGCTGATGCCGAGATGCTGCGTGAGCGGAGATTTCTTCTTTCCCTCGCGCTGCTCGACGTGGTCGACCGACAGCTGCAGGAACTCCCCGTCGCGCAGACGGTAGGCGCGGCTGTCGCCGAGGTTGCAGACGTAGACGTAGCCGTGGGAAAAATAAAAAGCCACCATGGTGGAGCCCATGTGATCTGTGCAGAGCTCCCTCTGCCTGGCGACGACCGCGTCGTTGATCTTCAGGCACATCTCATGGAGGAATCTGCGCTCGGGGATGAAATAGTCCTTCAGGCGGCGGGTCATGTTCTGCATGCAGTCCGCCGCGGCGAAAGACGCGAATTCTCCGTAATTCTCGCCGCCCATCCCGTCGAACACCGCGACGCACAGCTCTCTGCGGAGCGTTTTCGTCATGGAGACGGGATGATTCAGGCCGTTGTTTTCCGCTTCCAGGCAGCGGCCGTCGAAATAGAAATTGTCCTCATTGTTTTTGCGCACTTTGCCCGTGCAGCACAGGCAGGCCGCTTCAAGGATGTAGGGCATGGTGGTCCTCCCCCGTAAGATTGATAACGGGCCGCAGCGCTTATCGAGGGTGCACTCCGACTCATACCATATACTACCTCTTTGGGGACAGTCTGTAAAGGGCGTTGGCAAAGATTGGTCGAAAAAACCGCCGGCTTCGGACGGGCGGCGCGGGAGCGCGCCGTGAACGGGGCAAAAACACGTTGACTTACACCTTTTGGAAAGGTACAATGTAAGTTGTATTATTATGTGTAATGAAGGGGAAACGGCATGAACGGACAGTATCGGATCGGCGACGTCGTCCTGGACAACTGGACCCTGGTCAAGCCGCTGGGCGAGGGCGCCTTCGGCAAGGTCTACGAGGCCCGCCGGGAGGAATACGGCACCTCCTACGCCGCCGCGATCAAGATCATGACCATCCCGTCCAGCCCGAGCGAGATCGAAAACGCCCGCGCCGAGGGCATGGACGACGAGTCCGTCCGCGCCTATTTCAACGGCTTCGTCGGCAGCGTCGTCAACGAGGTCGCCCTCATGTCCGAGCTCAAGGGCACCGCCAACGTCGTCTCCTGCGAGGACTTCCGCGTCGAAGAGCACACGGACGGCCTCGGCTGGGACATCCTCATCCGCATGGAGCTGCTCACCCCCATGCTCAAGCACATGAGCGCCAGTCCCCTGACGCGCAGCGACATCATCAAGCTCGGCATAGACATGTGCAAGGCCCTCGAGCTCTGCCAGCGCTGCAACATCATCCACCGCGACATCAAGCCCGAGAACATCTTCGTCTCCCGCACAGGAGACTACAAGCTCGGCGACTTCGGCGTCGCGCGCACACTGGAGAAAACCACGGGCGGCCTTTCCAAGAAGGGCACCTATACCTATATGGCCCCGGAGATCTACCGTGACGAGGATTACGGCTCGACGGTGGATATCTATTCCCTGGGCATCGTCCTGTACAGACTTCTCAACAACAACCGCGCCCCCTTCCTGCCGCCCCCGCCCCAGGCGATCTCCTACGCCGAGCGCGAGGAGGCGCTGCAGCGCCGCATCGGCGGCGAGCCGCTGCCCCCGCCCGCGAACGCGGAGGGGCGGCTCTCCGAGATCGTGCTGAAGGCCTGCGCCTACGATCCGCGGGAGCGCTATTCCTCTCCCCTGCAGATGCGGCAGGAGCTGGAGGCGATCCGGTACGCCCGCGGCGACGACGAGCTGATCTACGGCCGTGACGAGACGATCCGCGTGGAGCGCTCGCAGTATACGAACCAGCACGCGACGGCCGTCGGCGAGGAAGACGGGGAAAAGACCGTTTCCGCCGCCGCGCAGGGCGGCGGGAGGAAAAAGAAGAAAACGGGCCTGATCGCTCTGATCGCGGCGGTCGTTGTGCTGGGCGCCGTCGCGCTGGGCGTGCTGCTGCCGAAGCTGAAGGCCTCTGACCCGACGGTCAGCCCCGCCCCGACGCCCGCTCCCGCTCCGACAGCCGTCCCCACGCCGGAGCCCACGCCGGAAGAGACCCCCGCGCCGGAGGAAGAGGCCGCGCCGGAGGAGACCCCCGTGCCGGAGGAAGAGCCGGAATCCTCTTCCGAGACGGCGGAGATCCCCTGGGTCGAGGGCCACTGGAGCTGGTCGATCAAGGGCGGCGTGCTGACGATCAGCGGCACGGGCAACATGGCGAATTACAAAAATACCAGCGAACGGCCCTGGGAGAAAAACGTGGACAGCATCTCTCGGGTCGTGATCGAGGACGGGATCACGGGCATCGGCAGCTATGCCTTCCATCGTTTCTGGAAGATGCATGCCGTGACGATCCCGGAGAGCGTCACCGTGATCGGCGATCACGCCTTCTCCAGCTGCGGCAACATGACGAGAGTGACGATGAAGAGCAGCGCCGAAAAAGGCGGCGTCGAGCGCATCGGCGAAAGAGCCTTCGAAAACTGCTACGCGCTGGGCAGCGTAACGTTTTCCGACGGCCTTGTCTCGATCGGCCCGCAGGTCTTCAACACCTGCTGGGGGCTCAAGCGCGTGACGATCCCCGCGCGCGTCGAGGAGATCGCGCCCCAGGCCTTTATCTTCTGCAAGCATCTGACGAAGATCGAGGTCGCCCAGGACAGCCCGTATTTCAAGACGGTCGACGGCGCGGTCTACACCGCGGACGGCAGCCAGCTGGTCGTCTGCCCGGGCGGGCGCTCCGCGAGCCTGCGCATCCCGGAGGGCGTGGTCAAGATCCGTGACGGCGCTTTCTCCGGCTGCTACAGCATCAGCGGCGTCACGATCCCCGGCAGCGTCCGGGAGATCGGCAGCCGGGCCTTCGTAAGCTGTCTCAAGCTGACGAAGCTGAAGATCCCGGAGGGCGTCGAAACCCTCGGCGAACAGGTCTTTTCTTCCTGCAGCCATCTGGGCAGCGTGTCCCTTCCGGCCAGCCTCACCGTGATCGGCAAGGGCGTCTTCAGCCACTGCGACGCGCTCTCGAAGATCGAGGTCGCCGCGGACAACCCGAACTACAAATCTCTCGGCGGCGTGCTCTTTTCAAAGGACGGGACGGCGCTGATCCGCTACCCCTCGGGCAAGAACGGCGCGAGCTACACGATCCCCGAGGGTGTCACGGAGATCGGCGAATACGCCTTCTATAACTGCGGCAGTCTCGGCTCCGTCACGCTGCCGGACGGTCTCACGACAATCGGCGAATACGCGTTCCACTATTCTCAAAAGATCAGATCCTTTTCGCTCCCCGAAAGCCTCACGACGATCGGACGCTTCGCCTTCAACAACTGCGACGCGCTCACGAGCGTGACGATCCCCGGCGGCGTCGCCCTGATCGAGACGTACGCCTTTTCCGACTGCGAGCGTCTGCGCTCCGTCACGGTCTCCGAGGGCGTCACCGTGATCGGAAAGAACGTTTTCAGCAACTGCGAGAGCCTCTCGAGCATCACGCTCCCGCAAACGCTCGCCAAGATCGACAGCGGCGCGTTCAGGAACTGCGGCGCGCTGAAAACCGTCAGCTTCCGCGGCAATCAGGATCTGTGGAGCATGGTGACGATCGGAGAGAGCAACGAGCCCCTTACAGGCGCCAAGGTCGTTTTCGACGCATCCTGACCGGAAGCGCTCCGCGGCGCGCTGACCGAGCGCCTGAAAAAGAGACCGCCTTTCAGCGGCAAAAAGAGGCCGATCTGACGTATAAACGTCAGATCGGCCTCTTTATTTTTCGGCTGACGGGACACAAGCGCCGCCGCAGTCCGGCGGATCTGTTGTCTTTATGCCCCGCGCCGCGCGTTTTCAAGGCCCTCCGGCCTCGAAGAATCTCTTTTTGATCATTCGTACTCGCCAGGTAAATCCCGACTTTAACTGCTTTTGTTTAGGAGATTTGTCCCGGCGTGACTCCGTTTGATTCCCGTTATCCTCAACCCTTTGGGTCTACGGACTTTTGCTATCAAAAAGCGATCAAAGCGGCTATCACAGGTCCAAATTGTTGGGGCTGTTTACAGCGGCTTTGACGATAAACAGGATTGTTTTGACCGTTTGTTATACTCTTTTTGATGTGATCACTATAGCATGAAACCGTCCGGATTTCAATGCTGTCCTTATTAAAAACCGCTATGAAAGCAAGTGGAACCAGCATGCGGCCGGGACAGTCAAAGAAAGGACAGGCAACGTGAAAGCGCATGAAAAAGAAGGCCTGTAGAGCTTGTAAAGACTTTTCCCTCCGTCTCCTCGCCCGCCACCTTGAAATTAAACAAACCCCACGATATAATAGGTTAAGAACCAGACAGGAGGATAACCACATGATGATCTCTACCCGCGGGCGCTATGCACTGAGAATTCTTGTGGATCTGGCCGAGAACCAGAACGAGGGATACATTACGCTCAAGGAAGCTGCCGAGCGACAGGAGATCTCCGAAAAATATTTGGAGAGCATCGTAAAGGATCTGGTCAAGGCCCGCTTGGTGGAGGGCGTGCGCGGAAAAGGCGGCGGCTATCGGCTGGCCCGACCGGCAGATGAGATCAATGTTCTGGAGGTTTTGCGATCGGCGGATGGAACGCTTGTTCCGGTCGCCTGCCTCGAGGAAGGAAGCAGGCCTTGTTCCCGCGCCGCCGACTGCCGGACGCTTCCTCTTTGGAAAGGTCTGGACAAGGTCGTCAGCGAATATCTCGGCGGCTTTACCGTGCGGGATCTGGTGAAAGCCGAAGAATAATCGATTGCATAATACCCAAAAGAGCTTCCGGGATCAGATGGATCCCGGAAGCTCTTCTTTACAGCATGGAGCAATCCAGCAGCGGATTTGTCACGAGTTCCTTCGTCAAAGGCGCGTCCGTCACGGCGGCTCTTGCCAAAACCATTTTCCCCGCGGGGATCGAATGCGTCAGCCACACGCTTCCGCCGATGATACAGTCGTTTCCGATCTTGGTTTCGCCTCCGAGGATCGTAGCGCCCGAATAGATGACGACGCGGTCTCCGATATCCGGGTGACGCTTGATCCCCTTGACAAGCGTTCCGTCTCCGTCGACTTCAAAGCTCTTGGCGCCAAGGGTGACGTGCTGATACAGCTTGACGTTCGTGCCGATGGTCGTCGTCTCTCCGATCACGACGCCGGTCCCGTGATCGATGAAGAAGGAATCGCCGATGACCGCCCCGGGATGGATATCGATCCCGGTCAGGCGGTGGGCATATTCCGTCATCATGCGCGGCAGCAGCGGCACGCCCTCCCGGTAGAGGACGTG
>JAEEGL016020914.1_pt1 | contig 13074 bp, 11 predicted proteins | sample 9134231 | NCBI WGS metagenome assembly JAEEGL01 (sample SAMN16246548, study PRJNA631951) | gut metagenome | biome: gut microbiome; feature: rumen; material: fiber-attached | host: Bos | place: Iran: Karaj | collected 2018-10 | reverse complement strand
TACGGCCTGATGAGGTGGAACATAAATTCCGCCGTACTTCTTAGCACAAGTAAGACCAAACATGTGGTCATCTTCATTTATAGTACCGCCTACTGCACAAAGTGAATTGTGGCAATTTGTAAGGCAGTATGGAATAGGAAATTTCTCAAGGCCTGAAGCTCTTGCTGTCTGAATAATTCCTACGTAGGTAATATCATGACTAATAAGCTTATCGAACTTAATCTGAAGATTATCCATATTACCAGAGGTATTATGGTTAGCTAAAATTCCATATGCCATGGTAGCCTGATGGGCTTGGTCTTTAGTTACATCGAGGCCTGTAGCTGCTTTAATAGCGGCAGCTGCCTCATGACCGTCTTCTACGATCTGTGTGCCATTAACTAGGTAAACTCCGTTGTTGTAAAGCTTCATTCCTTATTCTCCTTTTGTTTCTAGTGCTTTTTTCCAAAAAGACCGCCAAGGCCTTTTTTTCCAGGTTTCTTTTCCTCTGCTTGCGACTCTTCCTCCTGCCACTTAAAGTATTCAGCGTCTAAGTCTTCTGCGGATATTCCATTCTCCTCCCCGTTTATATCACCAGCACCAAGGTCCTGGTCATCATCAATTGCAAGACCAGCCTGTGCAAAGTAATCTTTGTTAATTCGGATTTCAGGTGCAGCGTATTTAGGAGCATCAAAATTATCTTCTGAGCCCTCTGCCTTTTCCCTGAGTAATCTCATGTTTTCTTCATCAATAAGACGTAAGTACTTCTGGGTATCTATCAAATCATTAAGGTGACTCTTAAGTTCAAGCTGATTAGTCTTTACTGCTTGTGTCTCCTCTTTGATTTTTTTAATGGTTTCGTCATATATCTTAGTAAATGCTTCCTGAGACTCCTTTAAAGCCTCCTGAAGATTATCAAACGCATTGTCTGTATACATGATTGAAGCGGCATATATATCCTCAGCTTTTCTGGTAGCCTCAAATACAATATCATCACCCTGCTTCTGCATTTCACGATTAGCTTTGTCACGACTTTTAACGGTAAGCTCATGCTCCTCCATCATATCGTACATGCAGCTATTTAATTCCTTAAGCAAATCCATCATGGCATTTTTATCCACGATGACATTTTTTGTGCTTCCTTCGTATGGCTGCGCCTTTGAAAACAGCACGTGCATATCTCTTAATACTTTTTCGGTTCTATCCTGAGCTCCCATATTTTTCCCTCTAAATTTTTAAAAAATTATATAAAAATACCGAGCCGCTACTTAAGATATCAATTGGTAGCCACCCTGATGGCACTCCCTCCAGGTAACCCCGCGTCAGATGAGCGAGCCTACTTAGTGCTGCTGCATTCCTGCCCTGACACGATTCATAGGTGCCCATTACGCAGGACCCAAAGATCAGCATACCAACAAGGTAGCCGCCAAATGATATCTATATTTTGCTATGCTCGGAGCCTTTATTCTATGAAATAAAGGCGCTTTTGTCAATAAAATACCTTTATTACATTAACTGATTTTTTTGTTCACGAAGTTCTTCGAAGAATTTTGTCATCATTTCTTTGCATTCATCGCCCAAAACATTGGTCTCCAAATCACATACGTGATTGAATTGATGCATCTGAAGAATGTTTAAAACTGAACCAGCACACCCTGCCTTTGGATTCATTGCTCCAACGACAACACGTGGAATTCTAGCCTGAACTATTGCACCTGCACACATTTGGCAAGGCTCAAGAGTAACATATAACGTACAATCCTCTAATCTCCAGTCTCCAGTCTTTTTACAGGCTTCTGAAATAGCTGCAATCTCTGCATGGGCAAGAACGCTCTTATCGGTATTTCTGCGATTATAGCCTCTTGCAATGATTTTATCATCCTGAACTATTACGCAGCCGATAGGAACTTCATTAATGTTGTAGGCTTTTTTAGCCTCTTTAAGGGCCTGTTCCATGTATTTCTCATATGTTTTTAGATTTTTCTTCTCAAGCTTTTCAGCCTGTTTTTGTATTCGTCTTTCCTGACGCTCTTCTTTTGACAACATGGATTTTCCCCTCCTGTTTTGCTATACTTTTACTATAAATATAGTAAACATAAAAGCTATTTTATGTTAACACTTTTGTCTATAAAAGGGAATGATTTATGCTTATACTAGGCCTACAGAAAACTACTCTTTTAGATTATCCTGGCAAAGTAGCCAGCACCATTTTTACTGGTGGATGTAACTTCAGATGTCCTTATTGTCACAACAGAGATTTGGTGATTCCACCTGCTGATGTTATGGCGTATTCTGAGGAAGATATTTTCGCTCATTTAGTCCAAAAGAAAAAGGTTTTAGACGGAGTTTGTATTACAGGAGGAGAGCCTACCCTTCATAAGGATTTGCCTGAATTTATCGCAAAAATCAAGGATTTAGGACTTCTTGTTAAACTTGATTCTAACGGCACCAATCCTGAAATGATTAAGGAACTTGTAAAGAATGGCCACATTGATTATGTTGCTATGGATATAAAACACTCAAAGGAAAAATATAATACAATTGCATGTATGAAATCCTTTGATTTAACTCCTATAGAAGAATCTGTGGAGTTCCTTAAGGAAGGGCTTGTTGATTACGAATTCAGAACCACTATCATGAAAGAATGCCATAATTCTGATGATATTGAATCTATTGGTAGATGGCTTCAGGGCGCAAACGCATATTATCTTCAAAGCTATAAAGAATCAGAACAGGTTATTAACCCTATTTTTTCACCACACACGCCCGATACACTTAGGACTTTTGTAGAACTTCTTAAACCATATATACCTAATACACATCTTAGAGGAATCGATTAAATTTCTTGAAAACCGGAGGGTATTATGAAATTTGAAATTGAGACTGAACGACTGTTATTACGGGTGTTAACTAAACAACAGGCAGAAAAAATCTTGGATTTTTACTGTAGAAATCGTGATATTTTTGAGAAATATGAGCCTGTTATCGGAAATGATTTTTATACTGTTGCTCATCAGCGAAAAATACTAGACTTTGAATACCAAAATATCATGAAGCTTTCCATGCTTCGATACTGGATTTTCGAAAAAAACAATCCGAATCAGGTAATCGGCACTGTTAGTTTTCGAAATATTGTTAAGCCAATATATGAAAGTTGCACTGTCGGTTATAAGATGGATAGAGATTATATTAATAAGGGATACTGCACAGAAGCCTTAAATGCCACTATTCCTGTACTTGCTCATGAAATTGGGATTCATCGATTTGAAGCTTTAATCCTGCCTGACAATGAGCCTTCTATTCATATGATTGAAAAGCTTGGCTTCAAATACGAAGGCATTCTCCGGGATAAAATTATTATCGGCGGAGAACGCCTCGATCACTGCATGTATGCCTATCTTGCAGACAACTAATTATTTAATAATTTTACTGCCGTGAGGTGGGAGCACCACGTCGTGATGTTCACCTCTGTAATCAAAGCTTAGATTCTGCTGATTTGCAGTACTGTTTAAAGCTACAATTACGTACTCATCACCTAAAACTCTGGCAAATACCAGAGTTTCATTTTTTACCTGAATCTCTTCATATAATCCGGCCTTTAGCGCTTCTGAGCTCTTTCTTATATCTGCAAGAGTTTTAATATGCTCAACAAGGTCAGAATTTGTCATGTTCTTTATATCAATAGCTGGTCTTAATGCATAATCACCCTGTCCAGCATTCTTGTCTCCCTCTATACCAAATTCACTACCATAATAAATCGATGGAAGGCCTGGCATTGTAAAAAGTAGTGTATATACTGGGAAAATGTTTTCCTTCTCTTTAAGGAGAGTATATATCCTGTTAACATCATGATTATCTATGAAGTTATAAAGATATTTTCCCTGATACAGTCCACCCTGTCCCCACTGACGCTTCATGGCATAGTTTATCTCAAAGTAATTATGATCATTATGGCTTGAGTATATGCCCTTCCAGCATTCATAGTTTGTTACGGCATCCAACATTTCATCATTTACATAAATATTATAATCACCATGAATAATCTCACCCATAAGCCAGAAGGTTGATTTCTTCTCTTCTGTAAATGATTTTAATCGCTTGAAAAAATCTCTTTGAATACAGTCAGCTGCATCCAAACGCAATCCATCTATGTCAAACTCATCTATCCACATTGCCACTGCATTTAGCACATGGTTATTAACAGCTTCACACCAATAATTCAACTTCACCAACTCCTGAGCTCCAGCCCAGCAATCATATGAAAAGCCATCATTATACCAGTTGTTTCCACCAAAATTTAAACCAGAAATCCAGTCTTTGTATTCTGACGCTTCTCTCTTTTCTTTTACATCTAAAAAGGCCTTATGACCTCGACCAACATGATTGAACACTCCATCCAACACAACTTTAATGTCAGCCTTGTGGCATGCTTCTACAACCTTTTTAAAATCTTCATTTGTACCTAATCTGGAATCCAGTTTATAGTAATCAAAGGTATCGTAACCATGGGTGCCCGATTCCCATATAGGACCTAGATATATTGCATTTATACCCAGGTTTGTCATGTGTGGAATCCAGTCAATAAGCTGTAAAATTCTATGTCCTGCAGTTTCTTCACCCTTATTTTCCCTAGGACAATCAAATGCTCCTATAGGATAAATATGGTAAAAAATGCTGTCTTTAACCCAACCTATGTCTCTCATGGTGCCCTCCTTTAACTTTAATACTCATGTGTCAATTATTTAAAAAGGCGAGACTCACCGTCTCGCCCTTTGTTACAACAATATACCAGATTTTTCTTTACTAACTTCAATTTTCTCATTTAAAAATTTGAATGGATGATACAGTATCACACCTATAAATACAGCTACACCTACGTAAATCAGTAATGTCAGCATACAATTCTTGTATGTGTCACCATAAAATCCGCCAATGCATTCTCTAACCGCATTCATCGAATAATTAAATGGCATATATTTGTACAACTGCTGGAATACATTTGGAAGAACCTCTATAGGGAAGGTTCCACCTGCTCCAGCTACCTGTATAACCATTAGTATAACAGATAATGCCTCTCCTATGTTACCAAATGAATATGCAAATGAATATAAGAGCAGTGAATAAACAAATGATGACCATGCGCATGCGCACCAAAATAACACTCTGTTTTCGCACTGAATTCCCACAAAAAGGAATGCTCCCAGCACTGTAATCAACGTCTGTATTTGTCCTATCACACAGGTAACAAAAAATCTACCGAAAAAGCACTGCCAGTTCTTAAGATTCCACATGCCTGTAGTATCTTTGATACTGGTTTTAAGAATGGTGGACATAATCAATGCTCCAACCCAAATAGAAAGGACAATATAAAATGGGGCTGTCATAGAACCATTATTTTCAACTGGATAAACATATTCATCATTTACCTCAACTGGACTACTAATAAAGTCTGAGAGTAACTCTGGGTCTGAGCTTAACAATTCCATTATTCTTGAATATGCATCACTATTACTAATGCTCTTAATCTCTTCGATAAGCTTAGAAAGCTTCTTTTCCATCTCGATAGCTTCATCTCTGGATTTAACCAGCTTACTACCTGATTGTGAAAGGATAGCTTTATAATCGTTAAGATTTGCTACTACTAAATCTATACTTTTAGTGTCGTAATTAAGAAGCTTTTTAACCTCAGAAACAGACGCTGATGCTGAATCAATGGATTTCTGTGCAAGTGGTGAAATCATACTTCCATAATCATTTCGGATTGTTGCTGTCTGTCCTAAGAAGTTGGCTATATCATTTACTGCTTTCTGTCGTATTGATTCTATGTTTGCAGCGCTATTCTCTTCAGCAGTTACAAATTCCTGTAAATCGGTTCCTATTTTAACAAAATTCTCATTTGTAGTCTGAACTGTATTATTAACATTTTCTGGAAGGAACTGACTGTACTTTGATAGAAATCCATATGCCGCGCTCCAGTATGTGTTGGCAGTATTATAAAGCGCTAAAACATCTGGACCTATCTTCGGACCACCAACTTTATAGCTATTTAGCTTATTATTTATATCGCCTATAACTTCATCCACATTGCTCAGCTGATTATTAAAGCTGTTAACAGCATCATCTGTTTTGTTTTTTGCGCTCTGTACATCTTGCTTTAAGGAAGGATTCTGCTCCCCTGCAGCTTTAGCCATTTCCTCTGCTGTTTTGGCAATTGCTTTTGCAGACTGTGCTGCAGCCTTACCTGCTTCGCTGACCTCTTTTGTAGAGTCCATAAGGGCTATATATGAATCAAGAATTACAATAATTCCATTTAAATCTGAATCTAAACGCTCTAACTTAGCGATACCCTTACCAGTGATATTCCCTTGGTCATCCAAAGTTGCAAAATATTCGCCAGCCTTAAGCAGAACCTCTGCGATAGTTCCCACAAATGCGTGATCAACTTCTCTTTCTATTGTTGTCTTTACCTTTGCAGTTATCTTTGGAGCAATTGCATTCTTCTTTTCGTTTTCGTAGTAAATAATCTTGGGATTCTCAATATTTCCACCTAAAAAGCTGATCATATCTGCACTGAATTGCTCATCTATAACTATTGCAGCATAATAATCTCCAGAATATACTCCTCCAACTGCATCTTCTGCATTCTCGGTAAATACCCAGCCAATGGTATCATTTGCCTTTAATCGACTGATAATAATATCTCCTACATTGACCTCAGCACTACCAATAAGAATTCCCTGATCAGAAGAAACCACAGCTACCTGTAAATTTTTTGTAGCATCCGGTCCATAGGGATCCCAGTTTGACAGAATATTAAACCATGCATACAGACAAGGAATAACTGTTAAACCTATTATTACTACCATGGCAACAACATTGGTAGATAATCTCTTTATGTCTGATTCTATTATTTTCAAAACATTTTTCATTTTTTAAGCTTTTCTCCAACTGTCCGTATATCTTTTCGAATTTCTTTTTTTATCTCGTTCTTCTCTTTGCGAATTTCTTCTTTTTCCTTCTTTATCTCTTGCTTAATTTCTCGCTTCTTTTCCTTAATATCCTGTACCATTTCTTTTCTGGCATTATTGATATCATCCAAGCCCTGTACTACTTCATTTCCAATAAGTGCATTTGTCTCATCTTCATCAATAATTCCAAATTCTTTTAGTCTGGCTTGAAGCTTGAAATCCATATATTCCACGTATAAAAGATAGAAAGATATACCAAATAGTGACACTATCCATAAAACCAAAAATACCAGCTTAGAACGATTGCTTACAAAGCTTATTACTAAGAATACTAATGGTAAAAGAATATTAACCTTTAGACCTACTCGTATTTTCTTTTGATTATCTAAATGTATTTTCTGCTGCAACTCAAAGAAGCGGTCGTACATTTCTTCTTTTTGATTCATAATTCCTCCTAGGATAATCTTAATGATTCCTGATAAAACTACATCATCTCAGTATCTTCCATTCTTTCTTCCATATAATGATTAATCTTTTCAAAAGGTATCTGAATTAATAGACCGATGATAAGCGAAACTATCATAAACATACCTAAGCAAACAAAATTTTTGATGTAGTCAAATTTATACATTCCACATAAACATTCTCTTATAGCGTTGATAGCATATGGGAATGGGAAGAAAATGTACATTTTTTTGAAGAACTCAGGTAATAGCTCTATTGGATATGTTCCAGAGCTTCCTGCAATTTGTATTACTACTATTACTACTGAAAGGGCCTTTCCAACATCTCCCCAGGTAACAACCAATGAATAAATAAGTAATGTAAATGTAGTGGCTATGACTGATGCTGCAAGCATAAAATACCATGGGTGTACACACTGTATATGCAGCAGAAATAAGTCTCCTAATACAACAATTGCCGCCTGAAGCTGTCCTAATAACCAGAAAAGGACATATCTTCCAAAGAATAATTGTCCGTTAGACGCATCTTTGTATTTATTCTTTTCTGGCTTTACTTTGATTATAGCTGTGAGAATTAACGCTCCAACCCAGAATGCTAAAGTAGAATAGAAAGGTGCTACAGCTGAACCATAGTTTTCAATTGGATAAACAGCCTCTGTTACTACTTCAACTGGAGTAGAGAAAAACTTTCCGTAAGCTTCTGGGTCACCAGATAAAGCATTAACAAGTACCTGTATCTTTTCTCCATCTCCAACCTTATCTATCTGTTCAATTACTTCAATTAAGCGACCATTGATATATGCTATTGCCTCATTTGTTTTTGTTAGACTAGCATTTGCCGCATCTACACTATTATCAATAGCAGTGAACATAATCATAAGGTTTCCAAATGTATCACCTACAGAATTAAGCATACTGTTTGTACTGTTCAAATCGTTAGTAAGGTTTTTGAGATTTGTATTAATCTTTGGAACCAATTGATTATTATATTTTGACTGAAGACTATCAGTGTGCTTTCTAATTTCTGCTACCTGTGCTCTTAATTCCTCCTCCTGATTTCTAGCCAAATCTGTCGCTATCACAGGTGTGTTGTTAATAATCTCTTCCTTTTTCCACTGTATAAATTCTTCTGTCTTTGTTTTAATATCATATGCCCTCTTACCAGCATCGATATATTCTCCATATCCCATTGATCTAAGGATATTCTCCAAGACCTCTAATTCAGCGGAATAATCCTGTATTGCCTGCTTTGCTTCATTCTTTGCAATAGTTTCAGGATTTATCTGGTCTAAAGCAGCCTTTATTGAGCCCACATCCTTTGCCAAATCTGACAGATTTGTTGTTATATCGGATACATTCTGAGTTGCCTCAGCTGCCTTTAATTTGTTGTCCATATCTGCCAGAGAGCCATTCATGAGATTAAGCATATCGTTTACATCTGCCGAATAGCTATTCATTGTTACACTGGCATCATTAGCTGTTTTTACTGAATTGTTTACAGCACCAGCACTTTTCTTAGCTTGATTCTTTATTTTTTCAGCATCTGCTTTTGCAACCTTCAATGATTGCTGAAGCCTAGCATCATTTTCAATTATCTTTTTAATAGTTTCCTGTTCTTCTGTTAAATCCTGGCTAAGTTCACGTAAACTATTTATAGCAATATTGATATCTTTATCTTCTTTTAAGTCTTTCTTTACCTGTCCTGCACTTGTTATAACTTCGCTAACAACCACCTCTGTAAAAGCTATATTGATATTATTCTGAACTGATTGAACCACTGTATCTGAAATCTTTGTTGCTACGGGATTTTTCTTCTGATTCTCATAGAAATGAAGTGTAGGGCGCCCTACTTCTTCAGTAAGAACGTTGTACATGTTATAACTAAACTCTTCATCTATAACTACTGCTGCATAATAATCTCCACTATACACACCCTCAATAGCCTCATCAGAGGTTTCTACAAACTGCCAATTTACTGATGTGCTCTCACGAAGATCATCTAATATTTTTTCTCCCTGATTATGGTATTCTCCTTCCTTGTCTGTAAATCCTTTATCCAGTGATACTACAGCAAGTTTTAGTGCGCCAGTGTTTCCGTATGGATCCCAATTGGAATAGATGTTAAACCATGCATAGAGCGCTGGAAGGAAGCATATTCCAATTACAATTACCAGCGCAAAGAAATTTTTAACTAAACTAATTATGTCATCAAAAAAGATTCTTAATACTGTTTTCATTTATTATCCCTTATTATATAGATTCAGCATCGCATATTTTTATATTATTTCTACTCTGCTGCTTTACTTCGTATAGCATCTTATCTGCCCCCTGCAGATATGCAAAAAAGCTATCTTTTCCTTTTGGTGTTCCCCAGCAAATTCCTTGTGAAATTGTCACTCTGTCATCTGTGAGTGAAAATTTATGCTCTACATTGGCATTATAAATTCGTCTTCGTAATTCACTGGCTTTTTCCATCACTTCTCTTGAAGTCAAGCCTTCATAAATAACTACAAACTCATCACCACCGTATCTTGATACGAATAGATTATCTTCTTCAGACATACTGATAAGAGTATCAGCTATAAATCTGATACAGTCATCACCTGCCTGATGTCCGTAATTATCGTTAAACTGTTTAAAGAAATCGATATCTAGTATCTCAACAGCTATGGCGGTTTTATTCTTCTTTGCACGTTCGAAAGATTCCTCACTATACTCATTTAACTTCAGTCTATTATACATCCCAGTTAATGGGTCTGTCTCTGAACGTTTTTGTAAAAATGTATTCTCTTCCTCTACTTTTTTATTAATTTGTGTAAGCTCCATATACGAATTACGCATAACTATCATGTCGCTTACCATCAATCTGTTCTCTCGCTCCATGAATTCTGAAAGCTCAAAAAACAAAACAGATGCTATTTTATACTCCTCTATCTGCCCAACTCTTCTGTAATACCTAATTTTTAACGTTAAAAGCTTACGTTCAAGATTCTTTATTAATGTATACTTTGTCAAATCATCCAGAACCATATATGATTTAAAGAAATCATCATATTTTCCCGTAGAAAGAAGCATATCCAGATAATCATAAAAGTCATCAAATACATCCATAATAGGCATATTTCCACTAGTATGGGTGTTGACCATATCTACCCAATAATCTCTTGCTTCTTTCTCACCAATAGCATTATGAACCCTTGCAAAATAACAATAAATAACAATCTTATCCAAATCCTGAAGATATGGTATGCATTCTGTTTTCAATTTCTTCTCAATCTCAAGGTATTTTTCCTGTGAATCCAACTTAAGATAGGCTCTTCCTAAGCCTAAGAGAACAGCAGTAAGATTTTCCAAAAAACCATCCATATCCTTATTATCATTAATATATGCATAGGCTATTTCAATATGGGAGATGGCCTTATTAAATTCTTCAATATTGAGATAAAGTGACCCCAAATTAAGATGAATTATCCATTCAATATCTGGAAGTATATAATCCTGGCATATGCTAATTGCCTTGATGAAATAATCAAGGGCAAATGGGGCATTTCCTCTGTTAAGAGAGACAATCCCCAGCATATTATTTGCCATAGCAACATAGCTCCATTCTTTGGCATTCTCCATTGGAGCAATTGAAGCACTCATTTGGGAATAAAAATTAGATGCGTCGTTTAGAAGATAATATGTTTCACCTTTGGAAAAATAGGCATACCCCACCAAGGCATCATCTTTCATGCTATTTCCATAAGATAATAGACGATCACAAGCAGAAATCAATGCCGATGGATCTTTTCCCCTATTTTTTTGAATCTCCCCTATGAGAAGTTGGACTTCTCTACTGTAGGTTAGGACATCCATAAGCCCAACCCCCCTGTTGTTTATTGTTACATCTCTTTCAATATATTAGTAAGCTTTGCAAAGTCTTCCAGTGATAGGCTTTCTCCTCTAACTGTAGGTATGAAACCAGCCTTAGAAATTGCCTCGGCAATCTGTTCCTTAGAATAATGCAGACCATTACTTAAGCCATTTTGTAAAGTCTTTCTTCTCTGATTGAACGAAGCTCTGATTATCTGGAATAAAAGTTTTTCATCACATTCCACTGGTGGATTATTGTGACACTTAAGATTAATAACTGTGCTTGTCACCTTTGGCTGTGGCATAAAACAGCTTGGTGGAGCATCACACACAATCTTTGGATTTGAATAGTACTGAACTGCAAGTGAGAGAGCACCATACTCCTTTGAGCCAGGTCCCTCCTGCATTCTGTCTGCCACTTCCTTTTGAATCATAATAGTGATTGATTCAAGTGGAACATGACTTTCAAACAATCCCATAATAATAGGTGTTGTTATGTAGTATGGCAGATTAGCTACCACCTTAATTGGCTTTCCGCCATTTTTTTCTTCAGCAAGCGCCTTTATATCTACTTTTAAAACATCCTGATTAATTACAGTCCAGTTTTTGTATGATGAGAGAGTATCATCCAAAATTGGAATAAGAGTTTTATCAATCTCTACAGCAACAACCTCTCTGGCCTCCTCGCAAAGACGCTGGGTCATTGTTCCGATACCTGGACCAATCTCAAGAACAAAGTCATCCTTTGTGATTCCAGCTGCATCTATAATATTGTCCAATATATTACCATCAATGAGAAAGTTCTGGCCAAATTTCTTCTGAAAAGAAAAGCCATGAGCTTCTAATACAGCTTTTGTATAGGTTGGATTACTTAAATATGCCATTATAAATTCCTTTTTGCTTTTGAATAAATTTTAAGAGCGTTTTCATAGGTTATTCGCTCAACATCTGCAACATCCATATTCTTAAGTTCTGCGATTTTATCTGCAACAAAGCTCAAGAAAATAGAAGAGTTGCGCTCTCCACGATGTGGAACAGGTGCCATGTATGGACAATCGGTTTCCAATACAATACTTTCGATTGGAATAGCCTGAACTGTTTCTACCAGCTTCTTGGAATTTTTGAAAGTTACAACACCACCAACTCCTATATACCATCCCATTTTAGTATATTCTAACGCTATTTCCTTAGAATATGAATAGCAATGAATAATACCCTTTTTGTTACATTGGTTATTATAATCGACAATTGTGTTTAAAGTATCTTCTGCTGCATCACGTGAGTGAATTACTACTGGTAAATCTACTTCTTTCGCAATTTCAAGCTGCTTCTTAAACCATTCTCTCTGTTTAGCACGGCCTTCCTCATCTTTTATCCAGTAATAATCCAGACCAATTTCTCCAATAGCAACAACCTTTGTATTAGAAGCATTAGCTTTTATCCAATCAAGATTTTCCTGTGTCATATCGTCCATTTCCTCAGGATGAATGCCTAGTGCAGCATAGACGTTATCATATTCTTCAGCAAGCTTTAGGCTATCCTTACAACCTCTGAAGCTGGCTCCAATATTTACTATATTTCCTATATTATTTTCTCTCAATAAATGAGAAAGAAGTTCGACTCTATCCCCGTCGAACTTCTCCTCATCATAATGAGAATGTGTCTCAAAAATCATATTAACAAATCTCCGCTCCGTTAGGCATCGCATTCTCTGGTGTCATGAGTGAGAGATTACCCTCAGCATCCTCTGCACAAAGAAGCATTCCTTCTGATAATACACCTGCAAGCTTGGCTGGCTTAAGATTTAC
>JAEEGL014029956.1_pt1 | contig 13074 bp, 8 predicted proteins | sample 9134231 | NCBI WGS metagenome assembly JAEEGL01 (sample SAMN16246548, study PRJNA631951) | gut metagenome | biome: gut microbiome; feature: rumen; material: fiber-attached | host: Bos | place: Iran: Karaj | collected 2018-10 | reverse complement strand
CTTCTTGTGATTACAGTAGGAAATGTACTCAATGAGAGATCACAAAGGGTTGCTGTTGAAGAACTGAACTATATCAATAACAGGATCGAAACTAAAGTCGCAAACTATTACTATGCCTCCTATGTGATACAGAATGCCACCAATGTCATTAACGCTTCACTGACGGATGATATCAACGACCAATACTATGCGCGTTTAAGAATCAGCACTTTGCTTCCGGTTTATATCGATTCGATAACCCAGTATCCTGTCCACCTCTATATTCCGGTAGATCGAACTATCCGCAGCGATGACTTCATATACCATCCTGTCGAGGATATATATAATAATACAGGATATCAGCACATACATAATACGTCGCAATCATATACATGGATGCAGAAAGTCTCCCAGTCCAACGACAGCCACTCGATAACAAGTGTTCTGCCGCTGATAAGAAAAATAGGAAACAATGATAATCCTTTTGGCTATCAAATCCTAAACCTTCCGGTCAACAGTATATATTCGATCATGGAGAACGGGATACATGAAAATATGATCTACCTGTTCTCAGCAAATGACCGCTATACAATTGCATCTGTCTCGGACCTCAAGAGCGATTTATACGCCATAATACCTGATGCTGATGACTCGGCAAATGTCGCTTTATGGAGGAAAGTCGCTTTCGATCGAAACGAATACTATTCTTACATCGTACCGGTTAAAGGAACTGACTGGCGCTTATGTGTTCTCTTTCTGGATCAGACACACACTGATCTGTTCAACCAGATCATTATACTGTATCTGATTCTTATCCTTTTAATATCACTGGCATATTTCTTCTTAAGCAAAATAAACAGCCAGTTCTTCGTCAAAAAGGTGGGCATTCTCGAAGAGAATATGCGGAATCTGCTGCAGGATGAATTCGTTCCGATAAATTACGGCCAGATACACGATAAAGATGAGCTGGACTATCTGATTGATCACTATAACGATATCACAATAAAGATGCAGCAGCTTATGGACTCCCGAATAAATGCTGAGAGGGAAAGGCGCAAACTCGAATTAAACCTTATACAGGCACAGATCAATCCTCATTTCCTGTACAATACGCTGGACCTGATTAAATGGAAAGCACTTGATACGGGAAACCCGGAGATACAGGATATCATATACAAACTGTCAGCCTTTTACAGAACATCGCTTAACAACGGAAAAGAGCTGATCACAATTAACGAGGAACTCGAGCATGTAAGGAACTATGTTATCCTGCAAAACTACAGATTCGAAAACGATATTGCAATGGTCATCAATGTCCCGGAAGAAATAGGACGAATGAAAATTCCGAAAATCACGCTGCAGCCGCTCGTAGAGAACTCAATCCAGCACGGTTACATGGGCAGTATGTCCCACGATTTTGTCATTGAAATCTATGCGTGGGCAGACGAGCATGATATTACCATTCTTGTCTCTGACAACGGAGTAGGAATGTCGAAAGAAACTCTCGACAGCATACTGTCTGTAGATGTCAGTAACCCGACTCACGGATACGGAGTCATGAATGTCAATGAAAGAATCAAACTATACTGCGGCGATAAGTATGGAATAAGCTATGAGAGTCAGCCGGGAAAAGGGACAATTGTGACTGTGCTTCTGTCCAGGCTGTGACAGAGTTCACATTCACAATTATCCGATTTCAGATATAGTGTACAATCCCTTCCTGAGTAAAATCCTCCTCTGAAGGATACCTTTTATAGACAAATCCTCCGGCATTCTCAAACTCGGCGTATTCATCCGCTGAAAGAAGGCGTCCGGCGGCAGCGGTGTCATAACTCACTTCAAGGAAGGTCTCTCCCCTTCCTGCCGCCTTCATCTGCGTGCCTGCCCCCGCAGTATACAGCCACTTGCTGCCGACGGCACCGGCGTGTACCGGCGCAGTTTCCCCCTGCCTGTCCCCGGGCGGGTATTCGGAAAAGGCTTTCGCGGGATACAGATTCACCGGCGAAAGAAGAATCTTCGGGGTATGCCCCCCGCACGTCTTTTCAGGAGCAGCACCGCCCTCATTCCTGTGCCTGAAGAAAGCCTTCGTCTCTTCCAGGATCGCTTCTGTAAGCTGTTCGGGCGTCGCGCAGGTACTGTCTATGATCAGGTCATAATTCCTTAGATTGTAGAAATCAAGACTGTACAGATCCTTAAAGCGCTGTGCTTCGAGCTGCTGTCTGTGAATGACCGCAGTGCGGCACTCCTCCTGAGAGTCGTAGTGCTCGCTCGCAGCCCTCGAAGAATCTCCATAGATTCTGCGGGCGGCCTCATCAATATCCACATAGACAAAGACCCTGCAGGTGTTCTCCGCAAAATGCCAGCCAAGACGCGCGTCGAATACAACCATATCCTGCGTCCTGGAAATCTGTGTCGTCCTTTCATCGATAAGGGTATCGATCTCGGAGAGCCCGCCGCCTTCAATCTGGCGGTTTACCTGCGCATTCAGCTCCTCAACGGAGAGTCCGCGCTCTGCTGCCAGCTGGCGGAAAATTGTTCCCGCGGAAATAATCTCATAACCGCGTTCCTTGAGGAGCCGGCAGATACTGCTCTTACCGGCTCCGAGATTCCCTGTAATGGAAATATTCATTGCTGCCGTCCTGTCTCAGAACAAACCTGAAATCACGCCGTCATCGTCAACATCAATTCCTTCCGCCGCGGCACGCCTGGGAAGTCCCGGCATCTGGATAATCTCTCCCGTAAGGACCACGACAAATCCCGCGCCCGCTGATACGTACGCGTCGCGGACGGTAATATTGTAACCTGTGGGTCTTCCGAGCTTATGCTGGTCATCTGAGAGCGAATACTGTGTCTTCGCCACACATATGGGAAGTGAACCGAATCCCTGCTCCTGAAGGACACGAAGGGATTTTTTAGCCGCTGCGGAAAACTCCGCGTCGTCCGCGCCGTAAATCTCCTTCGCAATCGTCCTGACCTTTTCCTCAAGGGGCATATCCAGGTCATAGATCGGATGGTAGTCGCTCTTCTTGTTCTCAATAGTAGCAAGAACCTTTCCGGCAAGATCCAGACCGCCCTTACCGCCGTCTGCCCAGACTGTCGCTTTGGAGAATTCGCAGTCATGGTCTTTGCAGAACTGCTCGACAATCGCCGACTCAGCTTCTGTATCGGTGACGAAGGAGTTGAGGGCGACGACAATCGGGACGCCGTACTTGCGGAGATTCTCGATATGCTTCTCCAGATTTACAATGCCCTTCTTAAGTGCCTCGGTATTCTCTGTCTTAAGATCTGCCTTCTGCACTCCGCCGTTGTACTTCAGCGCCTGGATGCTGGCGACAATAACTGCTGCTGAAGGATGGAGACCTGCCTGGCGGCACTTGATATCAAGGAACTTCTCCGCTCCGAGATCCGCGCCGAATCCGGCCTCAGTAATGACATAATCGCCGAGCTTTAAAGCCGCGCGCGTCGCCCTTACGGAATTGCAGCCGTGCGCGATATTCGCAAAGGGGCCGCCGTGCACAAACGCGGGGGTATGCTCAATTGTCTGCATAAGGTTCGGCTGCATTGCGTCGCGAAGAATGGCGCTCATCGCTCCTACCGCGTTCAGCTCTCCTGCCGTCACAGGCTCTCCCGCGTAATTGTACGCAACCACGATGCGGGACAGTCTCTTCTTCAGGTCAGCCATATCGTCAGCGAGGCAGAAGATCGCCATAATCTCCGACGCCGCCGTGATAACAAAGTGGTCCTCACGTACCGGGCCGTTGATCTTGCCGCCGAGTCCTACGGTGATATTCCTTAACGCCCTGTCATTCATATCCATGCAGCGCTTCCAGACGATGCGCGTGGGATCAATGCCGAGCGCGTTCCCGGAATGAAGATGGTTGTCAATCATCGCTGCAAGAAGATTGTTCGCCGAGGTGACTGCATGGAAATCACCGGTAAAATGAAGGTTCAGGTCCTCCATCGGGACAAGCTGCGCATAGCCGCCGCCTGCCGCTCCGCCCTTTAGTCCGAAGCACGGTCCGAGCGAGGGCTCGCGAAGCGCCAGCACAACCTTCTTTCCGAGCTGTGAAAAAGCATCCGCAAGGCCGATGCTGATGGTTGTCTTGCCCTCTCCTGCCGGAGTGGGATTGATCGCAGTAACCAGGATCAGCTTTCCGTTCTCCCTGTCGCTGAGGCTGTTAAGATATTCTTCCGAAATCTTCGCCTTATATTTTCCATACTGTTCCAGCGCCTCATCCGGGATACCGAGCTTTCCGGCAACTTTCTGAATCGGCTCCATTACTGCTTCCTGTGCTATCTGAATATCTGTCTTCATTCATTATCCTTTCCAGCTGAAAGACTCTGATACATCTGTACACTGCCTGTCATCAGCGCAAAGAACCGCAAAATCTTGTGTCTGCGCAGACGGCGTATACAGTATATCGATGTTCCTCCGGTTAGTCCAGTCTTTTTGCAGGAACTTCTCGCAGACTGCCTGCGGGGACTGCGCTGATCAGTTGAAAGATTCTGCGTGCAGGCAGCCTGCCCCGGCAGCAGGGGATGCGCGCTCACGGGGGCAGTCAGGACAGATACAATAGAATGCTTAATAAGGCAGCTTTCAGAAGGCTGTCTGCGAAGATTCGGCGCAAGTAGTCGGTTTCATGATAGTGACTGCCCTGGAGGCCTGTTCCTTGTGCCTACGGAGCACTAACTCCCTGTCGTATCCAATCACGCCGTTCCCGTTCCACGGATCGTTGAAGATGAGCGTATCATTATCCGTATCATAGCCGACGAGGAGCATGCAGTGCTCATTTGATGTCCAGGTGAATATCCGGCCGCTTTCGTACAGTGTCCACTCGGGCCCTGAATAGGTCGGCTTCAGGTCTATGCTTGCCCAGAAAATCACAGGCATGCCGCGGTCTATATACTCTGACAGCATCCTCTCAGGAGGCATTCCCGTCGCGTCCTCTGCTTTTAGGCCGAAGGCTGGGCCCGCGGCTGCCCTGTCGGCGAATACTTTGTTCAGCGCGTTTACGATCACTCCCGGATAACAGCCGAAGGAATCGGGGTCGTAAGGGCTTCCCGCAAAAAAGCAGTCCGGGTCCGGCCCCCAGGTCGTCCCTTCCTTTTTCGTCAGGGGCCTGGCCTGCAGATACTCCCGGATAAAGCAGTCCACACTGATGTCACAGCCAAGGTAATGAAGCAGCATGACCGACGAGACGCTCTCGCATCCCGTCGGCCACTGCCCTGACTGATCGATGTACGGAACCTCAATCAGTTTTCTCATTATTTATATCTCCCTGTTTACGCCGTCTTTGTACGCTTCTCGATTCCAAGAAGGACCGCGATCAGCAGTGCGGCGCTGACCGCCAGCGAAATAATCCAGTTCTTTGTAATGCCGGAAAGAATGTATCCTACCGCGCAGATGATGACTACAACCATCGCGTACTGCATCTGGGTCTGCACGTGGTTAATGTGATTGCTCTGGGCACCGGAGGATGCCATGATCGTCGTATCGGAGATCGGGGAAACATGGTCTCCGCAGACCGCTCCCGCAAGAACCGCAGCCACGGCGATAACCATCATCTTGTCGTCATAGCCCTGGAAAATAGTAACCACAATGGGCACGAGAATGGAAAATGTTCCCCAGGAGGTTCCTGTTGAGAAGGAAATGAAAACCGCAATGAAGAAAATCAGAACCGGAATAAAGGTTGCTATTCCGCCGGAAAGATTCAGGTTTCCGCGCACGAAATCACCGATGCCGAGTCCGTCGCTGACACCCTTAAGCGTCCAGGCAAGAGTCAGGATCAGGATCGCCGGGATCATGAGCTTGGCGCCTTCCGGCAGTGCATCCATGAATTCCTTAAAAGTAATAACCTTTCTTGGAAGATACAGAACCGCCGTGAAAATAACAGTGACGATGGTCGCGAAAATCAGGGAAATCTCCGCATCGCATCCCGCAAACGCGTCGATAACATTCGTCGCCCCGTCAAGATATCCGGTATAAATCATGGCGCCGACCGCAGTGAAAATCATGACCAGCATCGGCAGGATCAGGTCAATAACATGTCCCTTGCCTTCTTCCATCGCCTTTGCGTCCGCCTCGGCCATGGCGCGGAATTCCTCGCCGCCGGAGGTAAAGAGATCTCCCGCTTCGGCATTTTTTTCGTGTTTTGCCATCATGCCGAAATCGATGCCTCTGTAGGTAATGAAGAATACCATAAGGAGCGTCAGCAGCGCGTAAAGATTATAGGGTATGGTCGCCATAAAGAGCTGGAAGCCGTTCATTGCGCCGCCCTCCGGCACATAAGAGTTGACCGCCGCCGCCCAGGACGAAATCGGTGCTATGATGCACACCGGCGCCGCCGTAGCGTCAATAATATAAGCCAGCTTTGCCCTGGATACCCTGTACTTGTCCGTAACCGGGCGCATGACTGAACCGACGGTCAGGCAGTTGAAATAGTCATCCACAAAGATCAGGACGCCGAGGCCTGCCGTAGCCAGCTCCGCCTGTTTTTTATTCTTAAGACGCCCGGAAGCCCACCTGCCGTATGCCGCGGTGCCGCCGCATCTCGACATCAGGACGATGATCATACCGAGAAGTACATCGAATATGATGATATTCAGGTCCATGCTGTCCGCCATGGTCGTGAACAGGGTCACGAATGCATTCCACGGCTGGAATCCCGTGATCATTAAAGATCCGAGAAGGACACCCGCGAACAGTGACAGATAAACCTCTTTGGTGATCAGAGCAAGAAGAATCGCTATGACCGGAGGAACCAGAGACCACCATGTTCCGTAAAACATACATCTACCCCCTTTGCAGCCGGATGTGCCGGAGACCCTGCCGGATCCCTGCCGTCAATGCCCGTGTCTGTGCAGCAGCGGCCGGACCCTGTCCCGGTACATCCACAACGCGTTATAGTACAGATAAAAAGAAAGCGGCGAACGCATCTGCAGATTGATCATCCTTTGCTCCTCTTTATCAACTTGTATACCATAATACACGTTGTCTCGGAAATTAGGAAATGTTTTTTTCATTTCTTTTGCAAGATTTGTCACAAACTTATATTTTCCGGGCTCTTTCATCTCCCGCATGCAGGAAAAAAGAGTATTCTTGTAAAACAGTACCGTAAATGAGAACTCCAGCTCCGGGAGAAAACGCTCATAGTAGCCGTGAAGCTTTGCCTCCCTGAGCATGATCCTCCCGCTTTCCATCCTGTCGGAGAGTCTTTTCTTTGTCACTGTGTGAACAGTCGAGCTGCTGTGCTGATAGTAGTAGTACAGGGGCTCGGGAATATACTCGAAGTGTCTGATCCTGCTGATCCATGTCTTTGCCAGCGCGTTGTCCTCATAAAAAATATCCTCGGGGAACCTGCTCCCGCAGTCGATAATAATCTCCCTGCGGTAGATCTTGACCACCAGTGAGCCGAAATCGACCATCAGGCTCCTGTACTTTTCATCGTCGAGGACGCCCGTCTGCTCCGGGCGGTTATTATGGACCTGTTTTCCCACACGCATACTGTGCTCGCCGGTAAGGCAGTAATCACAGCCCACACAGTCGGCGCCCGTCTCCTTCGCTTTCGAAAGCAGTCTTTCAAAGAAGTCCGGCGTGACCCAGTCGTCCGCGTCCATAAACCCGATCCACTCGCCGGATGCCGCGGACAGGCCCAGGTTCTTGGCTCCGCCCTGGTGCCGGTTCCTGTCGGTCTTACAGACCTTGAATTTATCTGGGTACTGTGCGGCAAACTGCTGCAGGATCTGATACGAGTCATCCGTAGAGCAGTCGTCCACAGCGATAATCTCATAATCCTCAATCGTCTGCTCCGCAAGAGAGCGCATGGAATACTCCAGCATGCCGTCGTGCGCCATGTTGTAAACGGGAACTATGATACTGATGAGCATTCTTTCCACCGTCCTTTCCGGACGCATTTCCTGATATGAAGAAAGCCCCTTTCGGGGCTTTCACATAAAACTCTGGCATCAGCGCACTGCAGAATCTGCTGCATTCATGTGCGCAATACGCGATACTCTGATCTCAGTTCGTATGAACATCCTTTAAGAGCTCACGGATCTGTTCCACCGTCAGCCATTCACTGTTTGTCCCGGAGGAATAGGAGAAGCCCTCCGGTACAGGTTTCCCTGACAGATCCGGCACCTGTCTTGAATTAAAGGTGATCTGCGGATAAATAATAAAGTTCTTTTCGAATTCATAGGTGTTCGGGGCGTCTTCCGTCGTCACCATGATTTCATGCAGTTTTTCGCCGGGACGGATTCCCGTCTCCACAGTCTCACAGCCGGGCAGGAGAGCCTGTGCGAGATCCTTTACATAGAAGGAAGGGATCTTGCTGATAAATGTCTCGCCGCCTTTGGCTTCCTCGAGCGCCTTGATCACCAGCTCCACACCCTGTTCAAGACTGATCCAGAAACGTGTCATGCGGTAATCCGTAATCGGAAGCACAGTCTCGCCCCTTGCGATCAGTTCACGGAAGAACGGTATGACAGAGCCTCTGCTGCCCGCTACATTTCCGTACCTGACAATCGAGAAGTTGATATCCTTTGCGCCTGCGTAGGCGTTCGCGGCGATAAACAGCTTGTCGGAAACCAGCTTGGTGCCGCCGTAAAGATTGACCGGGTTGACGGCTTTGTCCGTCGAAAGAGCGACAACCTTGCGCACGCCCCTGTCAAGACTCGCGTCGATCACGTTCATCGCGCCGTGGATATTGGTCCTTATCGCCTCTGCCGGATTGTACTCACAGGCAGGTACCTGTTTGAGAGCAGCGGCGTGAATCACATAGTCCACACCCTCCAGCGCGCGTTCAAGACGCTCCTTGTCCCGCACATCGCCGATAAAGTAGCGCATGATCCTGGCGTTGGACCGGTAGGGCTCCTCCTGCTGCATCACAAACTGCTTGTACTCATCGCGCGAATAAATGATGATCTTCCTCGGGCTGCAGTGCTCCAGGACATATTTTGTAAAGCACTTGCCGAAGGAACCGGTTCCTCCGGTAATCAGTATTACACTGTCATTCAGTAAAGTGGTATTTGTCATATCTGCTCTTTGTTAATTCAGGACTCCATTGTCCACGTGCGCATAATAATACTCCCTGATCCTCCGGAAGGTATCATCATCGATATCATGCTCGATCTTGCAGGCTTCCTCCTGGGCGCGGCTTTTCTCGACTCCCAGAGAGCACAGAAGACTTGTCAGGAGCTTGTGCCGTTCGAAAATACGCTCCGCTATTTCCCTGCCTGAGGGATTGAGCGTGATGAGACCGTTGTTGTCCATCTCGATGTAACCGTTCTCACGGAGCTTTTTCATTGCAATGCTGATGCTGGGCTTGGAGTAATTCAGCTCGTTGACTATATCAATTGAGCGGACGTTTCCCTTCTGTTCCTGAATTTTCAAAATGGCCTCAAGATAATCTTCAGCCGATTCATGAATCTGCATACTCTCTCCCTTCCGGACAGCAGTCTATCACACTGTCTTTCTCCATATTATGAGTATTTCCGGGAGTCACCCCTGCCGTCGGGCAGCCCGTCAGCAGGCTTTATCCCTCCAGCACAATCGCGCCGTAGGCCGGAAGGTCAAACTCCACATACTGGTCACGGTAATCGCAGTTGCCCTTCTGTGCCTTCAGGACAGCAGGCACCTGTGTGTTGCCGAAGCCGCCGTACTGCTTTTCATCACTGTTAAGAAGAACCTTATACGTTTTCCTGTCAGGCACTCCGACACGGTAGCCCTTGTATTCAACCGGCGTCATATTGAGGATGAATACTATTTTCCTCTTATCCGTCGCCGACTTTCTGAAGAAGCTGAAAATGCTGCGGGACTTGTCGTCCGCATTGATCCATTCAAAGCCGCCCCAGTCATTGTCGATCTCATGCATGCAGGGATACTTGCGGTAAAGCTTGAGAAGCTGCGCGTAGTATTTCTGCATTCCCTCGTTGAGCGGGTTTTGCAGAAGGAACCAGTCAAGCTCGCGCGCCTCGCTCCATTCTCTTCTCTGGGCGAATTCCTGACCCATGAAAAGGAGCTTCTTTCCGGAATGTCCCATCATGAATGTGTATCCTGCCCGGAGATTCGCGAACTTGTCGATCTCGTAGCCGGGCATCTTCTCCAGCATGGAGCACTTCAGGTGGACAACCTCATCGTGGGAAAGAGGCAGGATATAGTTCTCGGAGCTGTTGTAGCTCATGGCAAAGGTCATGGAATAGTGAGAACCGCTGCGCATGACGGGATCCAGCTTCATATACTCGCAGAAGTCATGCATCCAGCCCATATTCCACTTGAACGAAAAGCCGAGTCCGTCATCCTCTACCTTGCCCGTAATCTTCGGCCATGCCGTAGATTCCTCGGCGATGGTGATAAAGCCGTGATACATCCCGCGCACCACGGAGTTAAGATGCTTGAAGAACTCAATTGCTTCAAGGTTCTTATTGCCGCCGTAGATATTGGGCAGCCACTGGCCGTCCTTTTTGCCGTAATCCAGATACAGCATCGACGCGACAGCATCCACGCGGATACCGTCGATATGATATTCCCTGATCCAGTAAAGGACATTTGCTATAAGGAAATTCTTTACCTCAGCCTTGCCGAGATTAAAGATCTTGGTGCCCCAGTCGGGGTGCTCGCCGCGCCTCGGGTCCGGATCTTCGTAAATGCACTGCCCGTCAAACCGCGCAAGACCCTGCGCGTCGGGGCAGAAGTGCGCGGGAACCCAGTCAAGAATAACACCGATGTTATTCCTGTGAAGGGTATCCACAAGATACATGAAATCCTTCGGCTTGCCGTAGCGGGAGGTCGGCGCATAGTAGCCTGTCACCTGGTAGCCCCAGGAAGCGTCGAGGGGATGCTCCAGGATTCCGATCAGTTCAACGTGCGTGAACTTCATTTCCTTCAGATAGGAAACAAGTCTGTCGGCAAATTCCCTGTAATTATAGAAGCCGTCGCCGCCGTCGGGATGTTTCATCCACGAGCCGATATGGCACTCATAGATCGCGATAGCCTGGGAAAAATAGTTTTCCTCGCTGTGAGCCTCCTGCCACCTGGCATCTCTCCATTTGTAGCCTGATATATCGGCGATGCGGGACGCGGTTCCCGGACGAAGCTCGGCTTCGAACGCATATGGATCCGCCTTGAAAATCTTTTCTCCCTCAGGCGTCCAAATCAGATATTTATACAGCTCGCCGACCTGAAGGCCGGGAATAAAGGTTTCCCAGATGCCTCCCTCGCCGACTCTGCTCATCGGATACTGATCCTCGTTCCAGCCATTGAAGGTCCCGGTTACATATACTGCCGCCGCATTCGGCGCCCAGACACCGAAATGGATACCGGTGTTCCCGTCCTGGATGGAAGGATGGGCCCCAAGCTTTTTATAGATTTCATAGTGAGTCGACTGTCCGAAATAGTAGCAGTCGTCCTTTGAAATAAATACATGTTCCGGTCCCGGTGCCGGCGCAGGTGTCCTGCGCTTTGCCGTTCCGGCTGCTGTGCGTCTGCCTGCTGCCGCGCTCTTTCCGGCCGCTGTGCTCTTTGCTGCTGCCATAGTAATCCCCCTGATTGTTATTGCGCACTCGCGCGCCGAACCGGCGGCGGTTACGATCAATAGTGTGTGAAATCTTTCTCCCGAAGAATAATTCTGTCCTCCTCGTCATAGCGCTTGCGCGTGATGACGTCGATCAGGACCTTCGGTGTCTTCCTGGATCTGTAGGAAATCGCTTCGTCAATAATGTCGCGTACTTCCTTCATGGTTACATGATGCTTGGGCGTCTGCATGGAGGCAATCCTGGAACCCAGAGCCATCTGCGCGAACTCATCCAGGCTGTAGTCCAGAGATGCGGCATAGTCCTTACCGTATTCGACAAGTGCCTTGTCGTTCAGCGGCTTTATGTCGATTTTCGCATTAAAGCTTCCCAGAAGAGCGGCATTGGCCTCCATGAATTTGGCCATTACCTTTCTGGAATCGATCAGAATGGCGATCAGGCCGTGATCTTTATCCTCAAGCTCCCTGTGCAGACTCTCCAGAGCGCCGGCATTGAGTGTGGAAGCCTTCTCTATGATCAGGGCTCCGTTCTCGATCTTTGCCATCGTCTCGGAGAATTTCTCGGGTGTCAGCTTATTCAGCGCCTTTGCGGGTGCCTTCGCGATCCTGCCAGTAAAGTTGGAATCGCCCCTGCGGATAACTTCAAGGATACCCTGCGCGACCTTGTCCGCGGTCTGCTCGTTGCCTGTAATAATCAGGTTGCCCGTGTAGGAAGCAAGGCTTACTGTCTCAAGAGCGTTGGTGAGCTGCTGCCTGTTCTCCTTCACCCTGCAGAAGGGACCGAAAAGTCTGGCTTCTTCCTTGGTAAGGACATGGGCTCCGACAGAGGCGTTCTCGGCGCCGCCTTCCTTTGCGGCTCCCCTGCGGCGGGATTCCCTGTCGGCCTTCGCCTTCTGGCCGGCCCTGGCTTCCTCTTTCTTTCTGCGCTCCTCCTGCTCTTTTTTCTCCGCCTCCATTTCCTTCTCGAGGACTTCCTCCGCTTCCCTGCGTCTGCGTTCGCGGATTTCCTCGCGCTGCCTGCGCGCAATCTCCTCCGCGCGCATACGTCCGGTCTGGGTCATTGCGGGATTATCTTCCTCATCGTCGGCGGGGACCTCGAACAGATCATCTGTCCTGTCCTCTTCCGGCTGTTTATCTTCTTTTTCTTCCTCCTCCGGAATATCCTCCTGTGAGGAAACAGCGGGCTCTACAGGATAGCGTTCCTCCTCGATGTATTCCTCCCCGGCATAACGCTCTTCATCCTCATAGCGTTCTTCATCCTCGTAGCGCTCATCTTCGGCATAGCGGCCTTCGTCCTCGTAACGCTCATCTCCGGCATAGCCGCCTTCGTCCTCGTAGCGATCATCTCCGGCATAGCCGCCTTCGTCTTCGTAGCGGTCATAGCCTTCGCAGCGGCCTTCATCCTCGCAGCGCTCATCTTCGGCATACCGGCCTTCGTCTTCGTAGCGATCATCTCCGGCATAGCCGCCTTCATCCTCATAGCGGCCTTCGTCCTCACGGCGATCATCTCCGGCATAGCGGGCATCATTATCGCTGCCCTCGCCGGAAACCCGCTCGTCATCCTCAT
>JAEEGL013375559.1_pt1 | contig 13074 bp, 6 predicted proteins | sample 9134231 | NCBI WGS metagenome assembly JAEEGL01 (sample SAMN16246548, study PRJNA631951) | gut metagenome | biome: gut microbiome; feature: rumen; material: fiber-attached | host: Bos | place: Iran: Karaj | collected 2018-10 | reverse complement strand
GTATACTGCTCCGTCTGCTCCGCCGAGATCAGCCGCGAGGCGAAGACGGTCGAGGCGACAGGCCACGATTACGCGGCGGCGGTCACCGATCCGACCTGCACCGAGGGCGGTTACACGACTTATACCTGCACCCGCTGCGGCGATACTTACGTTGACGATCGCACCGACGCGCTCGGCCACGACTGGGGCGAAGGCGACGTCGTCACCGAGCCCACGGAAGACGCCGACGGGCTGACGCGCTATACCTGCGGGCGCTGCGGAGCGACGAAAGATGAAACGATCCCCGAGCTCAGTCACGTCCACGACTACGTGCCCGCCGTCACGGATCCGACCTGCACCGAGGGCGGCTTCACGACTTACACCTGCCGCTGCGGCGACTCCTACGTCTCCGACGAGACGGATGCGCTCGGCCACGACTGGGACGAGGGCGAAGAGACGAAAGAAGCCGGCTTCTTCGAAGGCGGAGAGATCACGTTTACGTGTCAGAGATGCGGAGAGACGATGATCCAAAATACCGATCCGCTTCCTCCGTACGTCGTATTTACGGAAGATGACGTGTATCTTTTCGACACTCTCGAGGAGGCGGTCGAAGAGGCGTCGAAGCACCCGTATCACAACGAACCCGGCGAGGACGAGTGGACGGAATACTCTCTGTTCCTGTTCGGTCCCGATAAGCGCGAGGACCTCATCCTCGAGCCCGGATACAACCTCATGGTCGCAGGCGACCTCGAGGTCGCCGGGCAGATAAAACTCGGGGCGTCCGATTACTCCGAATGTCCCGGAGCGGGCGCGGCGCGCGTCATCGTCTTCCTTGATGATTTCGCGCGTCTGACGGTCGGCGGGAAGACGATATACGACGGCGGCAGCCCCGAAAACGGCGTTTTCAGGGCGATATCCGACGACGGGATTACTACCGCCCGTCTTACGATAACCGGTTTCCGCGATATTTCAAAGGACGAGGATCCGGACGGCGAGTCCGTTTACGAGAAACCGTTCCTCTGCCTTGAAGGAGATTACGACACGTACGATGCGGTCGAGATCTTCGGCGACGCCGACCTTACGGACTGGACAGACGGCTTTTTGATCGAAGACAACGTCGACGAGGTACACCTGACGGGCGATCTTTCCGTCGACGATTTCAAAACGTGGGGAACGCCTCTCGACTTTTACGGGGACGGCGCATCGCTTTCGATCGATGGCAGTAAGGCGTTCGGCACGACCGACGACGCCGCGTTCCGGATGATCGACGACGGCGGAGCCGCGATCTGGGCGTCGATCGAATCGGAAGGCGACGTTCATATCACCGGAAAGGAAGCGCGAATCAACGATGATTTTCAGCTCACCGGTTCCATCGACTTCGCTCCTCCGCTCGACAGCGACGACGAGTTCGTCGTAACTGTGGATGAGGACGCCGCCGTTATGCTCGGCGGACAGGTCAGAATAAACGAGAACGTACGGTTCGTCAACTGCGGTCTCGTCCTCACGATGGAGTGCTTCATCGGCGTCGACGGGGCGTTCGAGAACGAAGGCTTCTTATTACTTTATCTCAACAAGCGTGACGGTGAGACGATCACCTCCGAGATCGATTTCAACCCGGGTTCGACGTTTATCAACCGCGGAGTGTTCGGCGTTGACGGCGACGATAACGAAAACGGGAACCGCTTATGCCAGGCTTACTTCCACGGAGCGAAGGCGGTCAACGAAGAGGATGGAAACATCATAAACAGAGGATCGATTTACTTCGAGGGCGGATCGTTTGAAAACAACGGGGTGATCAGGACGGAGAACGATTTTCAGTTGAGATCCGGTTTCGGCTACGTCTATGAGATCCTCGGCGAGGAGGATTCGGGCTGGACCGAGGAGAGTACCGGATACCTCGAGGCGAAGAACGGGCAGACGGGTACGATCTATAACAACGGGTTCTTCAACGTCTCCGGCTCCTCGTTCACAAACGAAGGCAGATTCGTAAACGAGAATGGCAGATTATACGTCCACTCCTCGGGTCGGTTCGATGAGTTCATCACACTCGAAAGAGTTCCCGGCGGCCCCGAAAACGGCGAGGACTGGGAATACTTCTTCGGATGGGATTTCGAGCACGGCGGTTACCTGAGGGTCGCCGAATGGCTGTTTGAGGCGTCTGACGTCGACCGCGGCGCTTTTGCAAACGAGGGCGCGTTTATCAATCAATCGAACGTCGACTTCTCGGGCGCGGATCTCTCCAATTCCGGGACCTTTACGAACGACGGATGGTTCAGCGCCGAAGCGATGTCGATACACAACTACGATAATGACGACAACGTCTTTTTCCCGGAGGGCTTCAGGTTCCCGGCGACGACGATCCTCAACGACGGCGATTTCATCAACGGATCGCTGACGGGCGTCGGCGAGGGCTGGGCAGGCTCCGACGCGTGGTTCCGTCTTACGGGATCCGTATTTGAAAACCGAAAAGAGGTCACGAACAACGGATACTTCGGTATGGAAGGCGTCGACTACGTCGGCGCGTCCGGGTCGAGATTCGTGACGTATAACGCGAGCGGGCTCGAAATCACGGGCGGAAGCCTCACCGTTCCCGCGGACTGCGAATTCCTCAACGAGGGATATCTGCGGATCTGCGACGAGTTCGGCGAGGACGCGCCGTACGGCAAGTGCGACCTGTCCGGATTCGAGAACTTCTTCACCGAATGGCTCGACGAATCCAACGATTCGCATTGGCTCGACTTCGCCGCCGGGGCGTACGATATCGGCGGATACCGCGAAGCGGTCGAAGAGCAGTCGGGAAGAGAGGGCAGATACAGATACAACCGTCTCGACTTCTGCGGAGATATCACGTTCACCGAGGACGAGGTCCTCGACGACTTCAACGACTACTGGATCGAGACAAAAGAGGAGTACGGATGGTTCGATCACACGGACGAAGGAGATATCCTCGTCGACGAGCCGGGCGAGTATTCCGAATACAGAAGTTATGACGCCGGCGTGACGGTCACGGTCGCCGAAGGCGCCACCGTCACCGTGGGCAACGAGACGTCCTTCATCGTCGAAGGCTCCGATTGGGACGAATGGAGGATCACGTTCCCGGGCACGCTCAAGGTTGACGGAACTCTCGTTATCCCGGGACCGATCGAAGAGGTCTGGGAGGACGACGAGCGCATCTCCGACAGAGTCGGAGAGGGCAGAGTCGAGGTCTGGATGGACGGTTCCGTCGACGCGAGCGACGGCGAGATCATAAACGACGGGTACTTCGAGGTCCGTTATCACGAGAGATTCCACCGCGACGAGGACGGCGGATACGTCAACGACGGCGGATTCTTCAGACCCGAAAAGACCGTTCTGATCGGCATTCCCGACAACTGTATCTTCTGCGCCGAGGTGCGCACGAGCGAGGGCTTCGCGGAAGCGCTTGCCTGGGAGGATCCCGTGTTTATGAGGATCTGTCCGAGATACGACGCCGTCGTCACCGTCAGGGACGACCTGACGCTCCGCGAGGGCGCGCAGCTTTCGATCGAGGGCAACAGCGGACTGATCGTCGAGTACGGCGCGTCGTTCACCGTATCGCCCGGCGCTTACGTCGACAACCACGGAGACCTCACGGTGTGGGGCGACCTGATCGTTGAAGGCGGCTTGTGGTCCGACAGGAGCGTCGAGGTCGGCGCCCTGACCGGTTCCGAGGAAGCGAACATAATCGTCAGACGTGACGGATACCTCGAGATATGCGGCGGAAGCACGATAGCCGTTTACGAAACCGGAAAAGTCACCCTTGAAGAGTTCGGAAGGATCCGCTGCGACGGAGAGCCCGTTCCGGTCACCACCTCCGAAAACTGGATCCCCGACGGGGGCTTCCGAGGAATTTCATTCTCCGATCTCGTCGCGATAAACGCCGAGGGCGGCGGTCACTTCTACTTCGAGCCCGAAGACTGCATTTTTAACGGCGGTATCGATATTATTCTCAAGGACGAAGAGAGCAGCGTTCATCTGAATCTCAGGGACGGAAACGAATTCGGTCCCGATACGCTGATCGGCGTCGCGGCTGACGAGAGCGTCGATTTTGAAGCTGTGAGAGGTCACGTCTGGATCGACAACCCGATCGGCTTTGAGGTTTACGCCGACGCGCCCGTCTCGGTCGGATTCAACGAATGGGCCGAGGGCTTTATGATCTTCAACGGTATTACCGTGGGAAAAGGCGGCGACGGCTGTGCGAGCTTCGATTTCCACTATTCGGGCGATCCGCTCGAGGGAGAGATCACGACCTACTCCGACCCGCTTACGACTCTGTTTTTCTCGGGAACGCTCGGGCGCGTTGACGTGAAGCATCTCGTCGTCGCCTCAGGCGGAGCCGATTTCTCGGAGCTTGAATACGCGGACGACGTCAGCGTCAGCGTTCATCCGGATGACGGCGCGATAGTGCTCGTATACAACGGCGACCGCGAAATCTTCATCAATTATTTCGACAGATGGGACTCGCTTGTCGGGATCGTAGGAGACGAGGGGTCTGTGATCACCGTCGATAATATGAAACTCGGCTACGATGAGGAATGGTTCGGAGACAATCTGATCGTTTTCTTCGGCGACGAGGAAGCTTTCTACCTCGACCCGCACATATTCGGCCTCGGCGACAATCCCGCGATCTTTATCGGCGTCTGCGACGAGAGAGTCGGATACAAGGTGTTCAAGGACGGCGAAGAACTCGAATATGAGATCGAGTATATCGACGAAGAGGATGAACATAAGACTCACCTCTTCAGTAAAGAGGGATGCGACTGGTTCGAGGCGAGCGAGGAATACGATCCGCACGTCACGCTCGAGATCACGCTTCCCGGCGGCGTCACCGTTATAATCAACGGCGTCCCGCTGAAACCCGAGTGGATCCCCGGAGTCCTCGGCGAATGAATATGATACCGAAAAGCGCCCCGCACGGGGCGCTTTTCTCTATTGCTTTTATCCCGGCGATATTGTAAAATAAAAATGAAGAAATCAAACCGGGGGTGACGGAAATGAAAAGATCACGGACGTGGAGATTTATCGCGCTCGTTTTTTGCGTTCTGCTCGCCGCGGCGTTGCTCTCTGTTTTCGCGGGGCAGACGCGGACGGAGGCGGCGGGAGCACTGCCTTTCACCGACGTCAGAACGTCGGACTGGTTTTACGACACGGTGAAATACTGCTATGAGAACAAGCTCGTCATGGGCGTCTCGGCGACTAAGTTCGAGCCGGAGACGAATCTCACGAGGGCGATGTTCGTGACGCTCCTATACAGGATAAACGGCGGGGAGGGCGACTATCTCTGCGACTTCCCGGACGTGCCCGACGGCGAGTGGTTCCGCTCTCCCGCCGGATGGGCGCGGCAGAACGGTATCGTCGTCGGATACTCCGACGGCACGTTCGGACCGGACAACAGGATAACGAGACAGGAGCTCGCGACGATGATCGCGCGCTACCTCAATTTCGCGTGGGCGGACCTCAAAGAGGACGGCGCGGCCGCCTCTTCGTTCACCGACGCGAAGGATATAGCCGACTGGGCAAAAGCGAGCTTCGATCGCGTCAGGTCGCTCGGCATCGTCAAGGGCGACCCGTCGGGCAGAGCCAATCCCGAGGCGCTCGCCACGCGCGCCGAGGCGGCGACGATGATGGCGCGCCTCGCCGAGGCGCTTCTCGGTGCCGACTCGTCCCCGAAGATCGGCGGCGTCCCGCTCGGCGAATTCGACCTTGCCTACGATCCCGAAATGAGACCCGCTGAGATCGCCGACGTCAAAGCGGTGATAAAATCTCACTCGGGGATCGACGTCCCCGACGCCGGGGATGGGTCGGCTCACACCATCCGGATCGTCGAGGACGCGACGCTTCAGCGTCTTTCCTACCGTCTTGAGGAGAAGGACGGCGACCTTGTCCTTTCGCTTTACTCGATATATACCGTCAATATGGCGGACGATATACTCGACGGCGAGTTCTCGCTGCGCCGTAACCTGACCGTCCCGGAGGGATTCTCGACGGTCGGCGCGTTCGAGATTCCGTCCGTTTACGATACGGAAGGCACATTTGAATACTACGGCGTGACGGACAAGAACCCGCTCTCCTATAAGGTCGGCGACAAAGTCACGTTCAAAATATCCCTTTTGAGAGACGACAGGCTCGTCAGCGTCCCGTATTTTTCGTGGACGTTCGCCAACGACGAAGGGGTCTCGCTCTCGGGCGAGGAACCGGGTCACACCGGTCAGATGTTCCTCACGTTCGACGGCAACAAGGCGCCCGGAACCGCTCGCCTCAACGTAAAGTCGAAGAGCAAAAAGGGATATACCATCTCGGCTGTCGACGCCGAATTCTCCGGCATCGTCATTTATAACTACTCCGAGATCGAAACGTATCTTCCCGCGCCCGACGACTTCGACGAATTCTGGGACGATGCGCTTATCGAATTCATGAAGACGAAGCCGGAACTGCTCGAATCTTACGAGGTGGGCTCGCCCGCGGGTTACGATTACTATTCGGTGAAGATAAAGACGGGCGGCGATCCCGCGTACGCGACGATCTCCGTTCCGAAGAACGCGGAGCCTCACTCGCTCGGGATAAACGTCAATTTCCAGGCGTACGGAGTAAACTCGGTGGGCTTCGCGACAAGTCCGTCGTATATATCGGTGTGCGTCAACGCTCACAGTATGGAGAATCTGAAGAGCGACGAGTACTATCAGGAAAAATCGGTCGAGCTCGGCGCGTTCGAGGAGGGCGGCGAGACGCCGAAGGACTCGTATTTCTACGGTATGCTGATGCGCGATATCGCCGCGATCCGATACGCCGAGATCACGTTCGCCGATCTCTGGAACGGGGTCGATATCAGAACGAACGGCGGCTCTATGGGCGGATTCCAGGCGGTAGCCGTCGCCGGGATATATCCGAAAGTCAACGCGGTCACCTCAGGCATTACCTGGATGTGCGATCTCGGCGGTCAAGCGTCGGGCGGAACAAGGATCAGGGGCTGGAGACCGGATTATGACGAGGCGACGAAATATTACGACACGGTTTACTTCGCTCCGCGCGTCAGGGCGGCCGTGACGATCGACGCGGGACTCGGCGATCAGATCTGCCCGTCGTGCGGACTCGCCGCGCTCTACAACGCCCTCACCTGCGAAAAGTCGATAGTTTGGACGCAGAACAGGGACCACGGCTACGGAGGCGGCAAGCACGGCGCGAATTATTACCTCACGGGACCGGATCCCGTCATCGCGGAGGACCCGATCTCCGTCGTCGACACGGGAACGGCGGTTCCGGCTCCGACGTACGACGAAAACAGAGTACTGAACGACGAGGAAAAGACGCTTGAAGCGGCGTGCGAATCGTTCAGGAAAGCGAAGATCTACAGAGAGAACTTCGCGACCTCGGATTCCATCACGGAGGAGTATTTCTCCGGGTGGATCAAGTCGGAACTGACCGGTAAGTACGGTTTGCCGTCTGGCATCACGATCACGATCGACCCCGATATGGTCGAGGATATCAAAGCAGAGTTCCGAAATCAGCCCTCCGGCGGCTCGCTCCTCGCGAACTTCGAGTATACCGTCACTCTCCCGTCGGGCAGTTATTACGACTCGTACGTGAGAGTCATGATGCTGAAAGGATAAAGATTTTCTGCATCTGTCAAAATTGAATAATTGAACAAAGACCCCGCTCGTAAAGTCATAACTTTTTACTTTACAGAGCGGGGTATTTGTTGTATAATATTAAAAGCGCAAAAAAGGACCCGAATAAAGAGGATACCGTATGAATAAAAGGATGATCTCTTTTGTGACGGCGATCGTCGCCGGATTATTCGTCCTGACCGCAGCCGTCGCCGCGTCGGCGGAGACAGGCCTCCCGTTCCGCGACGTTCCCGAGAACGAGTGGTATTACGGCGAGGTCAGGGCGGCGTACGATTCGGGACTCGTGACGGGCAGATCGGCGACGTCTTACGCGCCGGAGGCAAACATAACGAGAGCGGAGATCGCGACGCTCCTGTCGCGCGTCGACGGAGCGAAGGTCGACACCGCAGCCTCCGTTTCGTACCCCGACGTCAAGGCGGGCGAGTGGTACGTTCCGTATCTCGCGTGGGCGACCTCGAAGGGCATCCTCAAGGGATATCCCGACGGAACGGCGAGACCCGACGCTCCCGTGACGCGCGCCGAGATGGCGGTGATGTTGTCGAGATACGCTCAGGGCAGATCGCTCGAGCTTCCCGCCGCCGCAAGGATCGACTCCTTCCGTGACGCCGGAAAATTCGAGAATTGGTACTCCGCGGAAGCCGAGACGCTCCGCTTTGCCGGGATCTTCGGCGGCGACGCCGCGGGAAGATTCAATCCGGACTCCAACGCAACGCGCGCGGAGGTAGCCGCGCTCGCGGTCAGATTCACCGCGTCGGCTGAAATCGCCGAAAACACGGTCCTCGTCGCGTCGAGCTTCAAAAACCTCAAACCCGCCGTGATCCACGTAAAAGCGGACACCCGCGACGGCGCTTACGTCGCCGACGCGATACAGACCGCGACGGGCAAGGCGGTGCTCGACTTCGACGACACGTTCAAAAGGCAGAAGATCGAGATCGTTCTGAGCGACGCGGAAAGGGAAGGGGCCGAAGGGATCATTGACGGTCTTTCCGAGACCGAATACCGCGTCCGCGTCACCGAAAAGGACGGATACGTCACCGTCGCGATCGGATACAGAAGATTCTTCGTCCTCGAAGAAGCCGTCTCATGGATCATCGACGGGTATTATACCGACGGAGAACTCAGACTTCCGAAGGACCTCGATATCAAAGTCAGGGTCGGCTTCCCGTATGAGGGAAGATACGAAGAGGTCATAACCGAGAGCGATATTTCCCAGCTCCGCGACCCGTTCGTCCTGCTTGAGGACGGCGTTTACTACGTTTACGGCACCGGATGGAGGATGTATAAAAACACCTCCGGCGACCTCGCGGGACCGTGGGAGGGACCGTTTTCCGTCGTGACGACGCCGGACGACTTCAAAAACGACAGGTGGGCGCCCGAGGTATATAACTATAACGGCAAATACTATATGTTCACGACGTACACCTCGAAGACGACCGACAAACACGGATGCGCGATCTTCCGCTCCGACAGTCCCGAGGGCCCGTTCACGCTATGGTCGGACGGGACCGTCACCCCCGCCGGGTGGGATTCGATCGACGGAACGCTCTATATCGATAAAAACGGCGATCCGTGGATGGTCTTCGTCCACGAGCACGTCAGCACCGACGACAGAGTCGGCAGGATGGACGTCGCGCGTCTCGATCCCGAACTGAAGGGGTTCATCTCCGAGCCCGTCGAGATCTTCACCGCTCACGATCCCGTGTGGACGAACGGCACGATAACGGACGGTCCGTTCACGTATACGTGCGAGGACGGCTCGCTTCTCTTGATCTGGTCGAATTACGACGTCTTCGGATACTGCGTCGCGATCGCAAAGAGCGAGAGCGGCGACGTCACGGGTCCGTGGGTGCAGATCGAGGACAGACTTTATTCCTACGGAATGTTCGGCACCTGGGAGGGCGGTCACGGAATGATCTTCCGCGCGCTTGACGGCAATCTTTACCTCTCGTATCACGCGCCGAACGAAAAGATGGGCGACAGGGGCTCCGTTCCCTGCTTTATGAGGATAAGAGAAGAAAACGGTCTTCTCGTTCCCGACTTCAATTAAAGTTAATTCTGGACGCAATAGTCCTTAAAAAGAAAAGAGGAAAAACAAAATGAAAAAGATCATCGCATTTCTCATCGTCGCGATCATGATCGTCGCGCTCGTCGCCTGCGGCGGCAACACCCCCGCGGGAACCGAAAAGGCAACCGAAAAAGCAACCGAAAACGCAACCGAAAACACCGCGACTCCCGCTACCGAGAGCGAGGAAGGATCCGAAGCCGGAACCGACGCGGAGTCTGACGACGATACCGCGAACGTAGGCGTTCCGAACCCGATCGAAGACGCCGAAGACGCCGGAGAATTCGGCGAGCTCGGTATCACGCTTGACGCTCCCGCGGGCTCCGAGAACGTAAAATACAGCATTATCGACAACGCGATCGCGCAGGTAGACTTCGAGTACGAGGGACACGCTTATACCCTCCGCGCTTCAAAGACCGAAGAGGATATCGCGGGTATCTACGGCGAGACCGTATCCGAGAAATCGCTTGCCGGCGGCGCGACGCTTTATGAGATCGCGGACGGCGGCAACACCCTTTACAAAGTCGAGTGGACGAGAAACGGGACGAACTACTCCCTCACCAACGCCGACGGCGCTTCCGCCTCAAACGTGAGCTCAACGTACGAAGACGCAAGATAAATCGGAATATCGTTTTTCGCCCCGCGCACAAAGAGCGGGGCGAGTTTTTCGTCTCTTTCTTTTTTTCGGCGCAGACCGGGTTTTCTTACCGCGCCCGATTGCATTTTTCCGCGAGTAATGGTAAAATAGAGTTACCGCGGAAAAGTGCCTGAAAGGAGGGTCGCCCGGTGTTCATCCTCGATTATATCAAAGCGCATTACGTAATGCTGATGGAACTCGTCGGGATGTGGATACTGTTCGGTATAAGCGTCCACGTGTCAAAGCGGATGCTGAGATTCACCCGCGCGGCTGTGATCCTTCTTTTTTTAAACTCGATCCTCACGGATCTTGAACGGTGGACGGGGAACTTTGAGACGCTTTCCGTCTGGAGACCGATACTGTCGTATACGGTCTATACGCTGCAGCCGGTCATTCTGATCCTCATAATGCAGATAACCGCACCGATCAAAAGAGCGAAGATCTGGATCGTTATGCCTGCGATCCTGAGCGCGGTTCTGTACTTCACCTCGCCTCTGACTCATTACGTCTGCTGGTTTACGGAGGATAACCATTTCCAACGCGGACCGCTCTCTTACCTTCCGTATATCGTTTTCGGTTTCTACGTCGTGGTCTTTCTTATCCAGTTTTCACTGTATACGAGAAAGAACCTGTCGCGCGACAGACCGGTTGTTTTCTACGTTGTGCTGAGCGCGGTCGCCGGCGTGATACTTTACTTCGTATTTGAGGTTTCCGACGATTACAGCGCCATCTACACGTCGTCGATCCTCCTTTACTATCTGTTCCTTTACATCCATATGGCGCGCCTCGATCCGCTTACGGAATTGCTGAACCGCCAGTGCTACTACAGGGACATCGCCTCGAATGCGTCGCGTATAACGTCCGTCGCATCCGTCGATATGAACGATCTCAAACGGATCAACGACACGCAGGGTCACGCCGCGGGCGATTCGGCAATCAAGACTATCGCCGTTTGTCTCACCGTCAATTCCGGCAAGAGCAAGACGGTCTACCGGGTCGGCGGAGACGAGTTCATGGTGTTCTATTACGGAAAGAGCGAAGACGAGGTCGCCGCGGACGTTCAAGCGATGCGCGACGCTCTGGCGAAAACACCGTACGTCTGCGCATTCGGATACGCGATGACGAACGATTCTGACGATATCGAATCCGTCATACGCGAATCGGACGGCAGGATGTACGAGGACAAAGCGCGGCTCAAACGGGAAGCGCTCGAACAGGGCGGAGAACTGCACGAAAGAGAAGACTGATAAACGAGAAAAAGACCGGATCGTTCCGGTCTTTTTTCGGAGGCTGATATGATCGAACTTGTATCACCTGAGAGCGGCGCCGCCGTCTCTCTTCTGACGCCGGAGCAGAGGGCGTTTGAAGCCCTTTTCGACAGAGGCGAGGCGTCGTACGAACGACGCGCGGGATTCGGATTCACGGCGGAGAACGAGCCGTTCGACCGCCTCTCTTTGCCCGCGCCCGTTGTTTTCTCTTTCCGCGCCGAAGACGCTGGAGAAGCGACCGTCGACGTATCCGAGAAGCCCGATATGAGCGATCCCGTCCCGTATCTCTGCGGGGACGTCACGGTCCGCGACGGCGTCACGTCCGTTCCCGCGTACAATCTCGAAACGGGGAAGACTTATTACTGGCGCGTAAAGCGCGGAGGCGAGACGTCAGCCGTCCGATCGTTCCGAACGGCGGACGGTCCGCGGTTCATCAGAGTCCCCGCGGTCGAGAACGTCCGCGATATCGGCGGGTACGTGGCGCAGGACGGGAAACGGATAAAAGACGGACTCGTCTACAGAGGCTCCATGCTCGATTTCCGCGAGGAGTACGGACGCAGGATCGGACTCGGGAAAGAAGGGGCGGATCACCTCTTCGGCGCCCTCGGCGTCGGGACGGTGATCGACCTGTGCGGAAATTCCTACGAGGACCCGGTCCCGGACGGTATCCGGGTGATCCGGGTAGGCAGCTTCGATTACGGGGACGCTCTCGTCGGAGAGCAGAGAGGGTATCTTACCGAGTACCTCGAAGCGGTCCTCGATCCCGCGATCTATCCCGTCTATATCCACTGCGCCGCAGGCGCGGACCGCACCGGGACGGCGCTTGCGTTCCTCGAGGGGATCCTCGGGGTGCGGGACCGCGATATCCTGTTCGACTATTACGTCACCGCGCTCTCGCTCGCCGAAAGCGAGCTTGAAAACTGGTTCTCGAAGAAGATGTTCGAGGGGATGTTCGCGGCGCTCGCGGACCTTTACCCCGGGGCGGAAACGTACTCAGAGCTTATAACCTCGTTCGTCCTCGATCTCGGGATCGAACGGGGAAAACTCGACAAACTGCGCGATTTTCTGCTTGAATAAACGACAAGGGACGGTATCAAGCCGTCCCCTTTCCGTTATACTTTTTTAATTCCGAATTATCAGTAGCGACCGATCAACTCAAACTTAATATCCGGGAAACCGACGCCGTCTTTGAGTCTGTAGTCCCCGATCGACGGATTGACGAACAGGGGATTGTCCGCGGTAGTGTAGTACTCGTTGTCCCGTATCGTCGACACCGCTGCGGAATACTGTCCGATACGGTTCATCGTATCGATCCCGCGCTCGCCGTTAAAGTCGAAATAACGGTTGCCGGTCACCGTGTTGTTTGTCGCAAGACAGCAGTTCGGATCGGAAAGATCCGAAAGGTCGAGCGTGACGTTGAATATATCGGACCACCTCTCGCGGAACCCCTTCGTTCTCGGTGAATCCGGATCCGAGAGCTGTTCC
>JAEEGL011136559.1_pt1 | contig 13074 bp, 15 predicted proteins | sample 9134231 | NCBI WGS metagenome assembly JAEEGL01 (sample SAMN16246548, study PRJNA631951) | gut metagenome | biome: gut microbiome; feature: rumen; material: fiber-attached | host: Bos | place: Iran: Karaj | collected 2018-10 | reverse complement strand
CTGAGCCTGCGGTCAAGCTCCTTGTAGCTGGCCTCGGAGAGGATTCCCTTTCTGAAGGCCAGGAATTCGTTTGCTTTCTCTTCGAACGGATATTTCGTCATCTTCTTCTCCATGTACCATTAATGGTACTAATGGTATTAATGGTAGAGAAGTATTTAATAATTTGGAATTAATGGAACTAATGGTAATATGGTACAAATTGGAAAAACAATCAAATTCGATGGGAACGGAAGAATTACCATACCTATGGAGCTCGCAAAGCTGCTGAACCTTGAGAAAGGGATGGACGAGATCTATTGGGACGTCACCGGTGGAGAAGCCACTCTGAAGAAGGTCACGAAGAAGTATCACGGATTGGACTTCGAGGGCGACGAGATCAGGGAGAGATTGCAGAAGTACGAGCAGGACTACATCGAGAACTATGATCCCGACTCGGAGGATCCAGAGACATTGATGGTAAAGGCCAGGGAGCAATACGAGAAGGACAAGGCCCTGAGGGAAGAGGTCATCCGCAACAGGAGCAAGAATAATTCACAATGATTCTGCAAGCATTTGCGCTCTTCGAGCAACAACAAGCCCGGTTCATCCGGGCCTAATTCTCAATCGGATCTTTTCGAGCCGATGTTCAGGAAATCCTCGTCAGGGTAAAGAGCTGCTTTCTCCTTGAGATCCAACACGATGCCTAAGACCTCGGGAACACGGTTCTCAGCGACCTTCCATAGGAGTTCCTTGTCAAGCTTATGGTATCTGTGACTGAGGATGTTCCTCATCCCGATGACCTTGGACCAGTTGTAATCATAATGGTTCTCAAGCCAGATATCAATCTGTCTCGTGCATTCGCCGATCTGCTGAACGGCACCTGCGAGAGCGTATTGATACGTTATACTATCATACAGATTCTCGATGGTACCGATCTGATGTCTGATGTAGGCGACATCATTGCAGTACCTGATCATCAGGTCAAGAGTATCGTCGACGACTGTGCGGTTGTCAACAGACATGGACCATCTCCCTTTGGACTCTGACCGAGAACGCATCCCCATCGAGACTCCTTCTGGTCACGACATCGACGTCCTTACCCAAAGCCTTGGAGACATCGGTCATGAAATCCATATGGTCGTCCCAGTCGTATTCTGGAGATACCTCGATGATGAAGTCATAGTCGCTATCGTCCTTGAAATCATCACGCGCCCTGGATCCGAATAGATATACAGCGGTGATGTGGTATTTGGCAGCCAGAGGTGCGACTACTTTACTGAGTTCTTCAATGGCAGTCGATCTGGAAACAGCCTTGGACGACATATTACACTCCATGAACCAATCTGATTCACGATATATAAAGAATCGATGAATGGAAACGACCTCATCCCCTGGCCGTTCTCCACCCTGCATTTACTCGCGCAGGCATATCGTCCTTTCCATTTATTCAATGTAAAGTAACGTATTGCTGCGCTTCGAACAATCATTCCGGGTTTCGAACGGCCCAGGAATGAGTTGAGATGTTCGTAAAAGAATATCAGGAAAACAAGATAAACTCCTTAAGAAACAACTTCGAAACCGATTACAGGATTTTGACCGGAGAAGTTTTGATCGAGAGACTGAACGTGGATGACCTCGTTGAGATCATCGAATACGGATGGGACCGCTGGGATCTCCAGAGGATGCTGGACGAAAGAGATTACCAAGGAATCGCTTTCCTTGCGGCATGGATCCGCGAATGCGGGAACGGACATTTGGGATTCATGGTCGAGGACGACGAGCCCTACGTCTACCCACTGGACGAGGACGGCAACTACACCGAAGACGCATTCGGGAGGTGCTGCTGATGCAGGATTGGCAGATCGCTGTTCTGAACAGCGAGAACATCAGGATTGACCAGGACCAGTACACCGGGTACAGGCTGGTCATCAGGAAGACCGAACCCAAGAACAGGATGACGATCCCCACAATCGTGGCGATCGTGAGGAAGTCCAAGAGGAAGCCGGCGATCATGTGTCCCGACGAACCGTTCAGAGGGATGTTCGCCGATAGAAAAGAAGTTTTGGACATCCTCATGGCCACTCCTGAATACGAGGAGTACACAATATGGATGGCGGAAGCCAAGATGAACGGGGTGATCTGATGGGAAACAGAGCCGTCATCACCACCGAGGAGAGCTTCGAATCCGGGACGGGACTCGGAGTGTACCTCCATTGGAACGGAGGGAGGGATTCCGTCCAGGGATTCCTCGAGTACTGCAGACTGAGATCTTTCAGGAGACCCGAGAGCGACGACTACGGATGGGCGAGGCTCTGCCAGGTAGCAGCGAACTTCCTTGGAGCCGATGGATGCTCCATAGGTGTCGACGAAATCACCAGACTGGACATGGACAACGGAGACAACGGGGTCTATCTGATCAAAGACTGGAAGATCGTCGGAAGGAGATTCTTCGACGGTGAGGAACAGGATTGCTACTCACTGCACGACTTCCTCCATGCACTGGATGAAAGCCAACCAGAACAGCAGCAGCTTGGGAACGATATGATCGACTGCCTCCTGTACCATGATAAGGTCATTTCCGACATCTCATGGAACTACCAGTATGAGATCAACAAGAGGGCCGAAGAGGGAAAGAATGTGGAAGGGTTCCACGTCGGAAGATTCTACGCCTGCAACGAGAAGGATCCGAAGACCTTCGTGAAGGTCACGGACAAGACCAGGATGGAACTCATCCTCGAGATCGAGGGTGAGGAGAGGAAGCTTCCGAGGTTCATCTGGAAGGACGGTTCCGAATCGACCATGTTCGAGGACGAGTACGGAAGGATGAGGACCATAGACTCCTCGAAGGAGGTGATCGCATGAGCCTCTTCGAGACCGGACCTGTCTTGACCACACCTGGAATTAGAGAGATAATGAACCATGGATCCCAGGCAATTGATACTATCCAGAAATGTCTGGACAGGCACTGCCAGGGAGATTGGGGAGACCTGTGCGACGATGACAAGCAGCTCAACCAGGATTCCCTGGACGAGGAGAAGGAGAAGGGATTCACCTACGACAGTCTCTTCAGCTCGTACGAGACCGACTTCGGGAAAATCTACATCATAACCGAATGCGACAGGTCAGTGACCACCATCCTAACACCGGAGGAATATTGACCTTCGGAGGGGCCGAAAGGCCCCATTTTTATGGTGATAACATGAACGCTGCAAAGCAATTGACTCTGTTCGCATTCGACGATGTTCCTGTATCGAATGAACCGAAATGGCTGGAGGATTACGACGGTACTCACAAAAGGATTTACAGGATGGATGCCGAGGCTCTTGTGGACCACGGCCTCGTGGACAGCACACAGGGGCAGCTCTACAACACGAAGCGCCTCACACTCACCGCGCAGGGGGCGACGGTACTCCGCCTCTCCGAGGTCATAGCCGGGATCATCTCCACAGGCATCATCCCCGAATCCGACCAGAACGAGGGGTCCGATATCTCGGAGCAGGACTGAGCCTTGAAGCGCCCGTCGGATGTATCCTCCGTAAACATTTTACGTCCGAAGCATCGGATATAAAAGGAGGACTCCATCGATCCCCCCATGGACAGGATAGCGGTCTACGGCAAGGGCGGGATAGGCAAATCCACAGTCACATCCAATCTATCGTTCTCACTCTCCCGCAAGGGGCTCAAGGTCCTCCAGGTGGGCTGCGATCCCAAATGCGACTCAACACGGCCGTTGCTGCACGGAAGGATGCAGACGACCGTCACCGAATACATGAGGGCCGTGCCTCCGTCCAGACGCCGCTTGGATGACATTGTCCGCAAAGGATCGGGAGGCATCCTCTGCGTCGAGGCCGGCGGACCGAGCCCCGGAGTAGGCTGCGCCGGGAAGGGCATCGTCGGGATGTTCAGCACCCTGGAGAGGATGGACTGGAACTCGCTTAATACCGACATCACCCTGTTCGATGTACTTGGGGACGTGGTATGCGGCGGATTCGCCGTACCAATGCGCCCTGAGCATTCCGATTCGATACTCATAGTCACATCGGGGGAATACATGTCCCTCTTCGCGGCCAACAACATCATGAAGGGTTCTCTGCAGTTTGAGGACGGCCACGGCCGCGTAGCCGGCCTGGTCCTGAACCGCAGGGGCCTCGAGGACGAGGATTCGATCGTCGAGAGGTTCTCCGAAACCACCGGCGTCCCAGTGATCTGCCGCCTGGACAGGTCCGACCTCTTCAGGCAGTCCGAGGCCGAAGGCTGCACCGTATCCGAGATTTTCCCAGAGTCTGAAGCATCCCACGCCTTCGAGGATCTGGCAGACTTAATTATGAAGATGTCCGCATCCGACCTCTCCTCTCCGACGCCCCTTACCGACTCACAGCTGGACGCCCTCTACTCCGGGAAGGCCATAGGAAAAGGGGAGTTCGTCCCCGAGGCCGGACGGACCGTTCCAAAGGCCGGCGACTCCATACCCGTCCTGGCCCCCAGGAGGATCGGGAAAGGTCCGGTATCCGCCGTCCTGGAAGCTGCGAAGGTCACCGACATCCCTGTCGTCATACACGGGACCCCGTCATGCGGATACACGATGCTCAAGGAGGTCTCCGACGAGAGAATCGATCATATCATCTCCGACCCGGAGGCCTTCGTCTCCTCCGGGGGTAACATCGTGTGCACCGGCATCACGCCCGCAGGCTCCGCCTTCGGAGGGACGGATGCGCTGCGCAGCACCCTCGAATCACTCATCACGGACCACGACGTCGTTCTGGTGGTCTCCACCTGCCTGCCGGGGATGATCGGCGACGACTGCACCAGAATCATCTCAGACATCGAAAAGGAGCGTACAGGGAAGAGGATACTGTTCGTCGACGCCAACCGCGTGGACTCGGGGTTCGACGCCCACATAGAGGTCATAAGGGCCCTGGCGGGATTGGTTGACCCCGGGAACGTTCCCATAGAGGGCTACGTGAACATTATCGATGACAGCTTCATCGGATTCGATAAGGGCTCCAACCGCAGATACCTTGGATCTTTGCTGTCGAGGATGGACATGATGCTCGGGCCAGGATTCCTCAGCGACTGCTCTGTCGGCGAGATAATCGGCATGAGGAGATACGGCACGGCCGTGCTCTGCGAGGACACCAGGGACAACAGGATCGTCAGGGACATCCTCATGCAGAGAGGGATCCGCTTCATGGACCGCCCTCTGCCCAAAGGCCTCTCCCAGACCGTGGAATGGATTAAGGAGCTCGCGTCCCTGAGCGGAAGGGAGGATGCCATCGACAGGACAGTAGATTCCATCGAAAGGGAATACCGCGATCACATCTCCGGATTCGAGGATAACCTGTCCGGAAGGAGCGCCGCCATATTGAGCTGGAGGCCTTCCTCCGACATATGGATCAAGGAGGCGCTCGAGGACTGCGGATGCAGGGTCTCAATCCACTCGCTCTCAGGATCAGATAACGATTACGATGCAGCGATCCACGACAGCGTGGGATCGATGAACGACGCGGTCCGCGGATGCGACCTGGTGATAGACTGCATGGGGGTCTCGGACCACCCGAGGGCCGTGCCGGCGCCGGAGACCTGGGCCACCCACAGGGCGTCCATGGACCTCATTCGCAGGACCTGGGGCGTACTGATGTCCGACGGCCGCGAGACATGGAAGGAATGGGGTGATTGAATGATCATAGAACCGAGCGGATTCATAGGCGCGGCGATGGCCGTGCAGGGCATAAAGGACGCCACCGTGGTCCTCCACGGGCAGAACGGATGCCGGAAGGGCCTGCTGTCCTCCCAGTCATTGATGGTACGCACGGAGGAGCGCGACAGGAGGTTCTACGGGACCGAGCGCGCCGTGCCCTTCTCCAACATCCGTCCGGAGGACTACTACGGACGCACCCTCGACAAGCTGGAGGCCGTGATGGAGCATGTCGATTCCGAAGGATATTCCCTGAAGGTGGTGATGAGCTCCCCCGGGATCTCCATGGTTGGTGACGACTGCGTACGCATCGTCTCCGACAGGAGCACAATGGTCCTCGACACGGATGCCCTGCCCGAGGGCTGCCCCGAGGGATTCGACGCCTGCATCCGCTCCATTCTGGAGCATCTGTCCCCTGAGCAGGGCGAGAGGGATGGGAAAGGGGTCAACATCATCGGCCTCAGCATAATGCACAAGGACTGGTACAGCTTCTGCCACGAGCTCTCGCACCTCCTGAAGGACGCCGGATTCAAGGTGGTATGCGTCCTGGGCGCCGGATGCACCGTGGACGATATCAGGAGGTCAGTGAACGCATCGTACAACATCGTCGTGGACCCCGCTTACGCCGGATCCACATCGGCCCTCTATGAGGAGAGATACGGGATGAAAACCATCTCCATAGGCAGATGCCCGATCGGATTCGGCTCGATCGAGGAACTGTTCTCCAGGATAGGGGAGGTCACTGGCTGTGTCCCGCAGCACGGGCTGTCCATGCTCAGGAAGAGCAAGAGGCGCGCCTACGAGGGCATAGTCGCCTCCGGGAAGGACCTTAGAGGACGCACGTTCTCGATAATCGCGGAGGACACAACGAAGATCCCCCTGAAGGGATGGCTGGAGGAGTCCTTCGGCATGGTGGAATGCGACACGGAGCCGGATTACCTGTTCGCCCCCGGCAACATGGCCATCCTGGAGCAGGCCTCCGGAAGATGCGGGAAGGGCGTGGACATAGGCTTCCCCTCGTCCGCGGGATCGGACTTCCTCAAGAGGCCGCTGATGGGCATGGAGGGATGCATGTACATCCTGGATTCGCTGTTCAATCGATGCGTCTGTCGAACTCACCCTCGCGGAGCATCTTCTCCAGGTTGTGGCCCCTGCGGATATCCTTATCCGTAAGGCTCGCGAAGGATTTCAGCTCCCCCTGATCCATTATGAAACAACAGTCGGGACGGAGGAAATCGTTGGACACTAACCCTGTGTTGTGAGTGACGAATATGCATTGGGCCTTGTTGCTGGCTATGATCTTCCTTATGGCATTCTCCGCAGTACGGTAATGGAACATGTCATCGAAATCATCGAAAAATAACAGGGCATCGCGACCCCTGCATCTTTTTATCCAGCAGAACAGGCGGCAGAGGATCATCGTTCCTCTGGAAACAGATTCGCTGAACGGCATGCTGCCGTTGCTCTTGACCACTGTGAGATGGCCACTTTCCGAACCCAGTCTGACGTCTATCATCCCGACATCCGACAGGAACGTCCCGAACTCCTCAACCATGCCGTTGTCTATGAGATATTTCTCGGCATCGTCTTGGGAATCTATCAGACCGATATGAACATCCATCTTCCACATGGCCATGTAATACAGAGAATGAGTAGCGAAGTAGTATACCACTCCGACGGGAGAATCTGAGTCGATATGGAACTTGTCCATCAGCATCAGAACCAAAGACCTGCTGCCGTCAGGCTGCGGAACGGCGTTGACCTTCAGCAACTCCGTATTGAAAACAGGCTGGGAACCATCCGTAAGGTCATAGCTGAAAACCGTCTGGCGATCTATCGTCAATGATTCGGAGACCAGTCTGTCCGGTGACAACTTGGAGTACTCATAGATGATGACCGATCCCTTCTGGGTGAGCTCGTAGTGGAACGTCGCCCTGTCCGTTTGGGAATCCCTGTTGAGGAAGCATATCTCATTTCTCTGCCCGATATCTTTGGTCAGCCCTCCTGCAGTGGATACAATGTCAGTTATTGCGAAGCCGAAGGATGTCTTTCCGGCGTTGTTGTTCCCGATGACCACCATCTTGTCTAGGAAATCCCCTCTGACGCACTCTACTCCGAAGCGGTAGTTCTTTTTGTCCGTCAGATCGATCTCTGTGCGTTTCCCGAAGCAGCGGTATCCTTCGACCCAAAATCTAATCAGCATAAGATCGCCCGAACAATCGAATGTAGGGATTGACTAATGGATATATAATCCAATTAGTAGCAATGTTGAATCCTAAAGACTTCGAAGATTCGGCACGCTCTTATGATTCGGAATGGCCTATTCTAACCGTTCTAGTGTTCCTGTAGGACAGATACATCATCAGGAGGCCACCTATCATGTAAGATACCACTGCCGCATAGATCAGTGCCTCAAAAGATATCGTGCTGGCGATCCAATAAAGCACCAGCTTTATCATCGCCCAGAGCAGCATGGCCGCAGTGGAAAGCTTCGATCTCCTGACGACCTGAAGCATACAGGAACCGAGCTTCCTCATGCCGTCAAAAGGTACCAGGAAGCAGAACATCCTGAGTACCCAAGTCAACAAATCCCTGTATTGCTCCATGGACGGATCGTTTATGAACACCCCAGCAAGCGGCTCAGCGAACACGAATAGAAGTACAGCGACGCTAGTGGAAAGGATCAGCATGAGCTTCAGGGAATAGGACATCCCCGCCCTCATCTTGTCCTCATCGCATTGACCGATTGCTGCTGAACAAACGGGTATCAACGCCGCACCTATGGCCTCCGCAATAACTATCACCAGTGTGACATATCTGAAGGGCAGATTGTACAGCATCACCGCAGCGGATGCTCCGGCCGCGACTATGAAGACTCTCTGTATCACGTTGGTGATCCCTGTGATCAATGCCTCGACTGTACGGGGTGCGCCTACCCCCAGCAATTCCCTGGATGCGGAAACATCGAAGCGCAATGAGGACCTTGGAATCTTGACGGCCATCTTCCCGGTGGCATACCAATATAAGCCCACGACCGTTGCTAACAATGCGCTTATCCCGGTGGCCCATCCCGCACCGGCCACATCCATTCCCATTGTGAAGATCAATACAGGATCGAGGAGCATATTGGCTCCCGAAGACAGGATCAAGAGGATGACGGACCTCCTCCTGGACCCTTCCGATCTCAGTAGACCCGCCACCACCCCGTTTAGGATCAGTGCGGATGCCATGATCGTGAGCGGCACCGAATAATCAATGCATTCGGAACGTATATCGCCGACACCCATGAACGATACGACCGGGTCCAGAAGCAGGAATACTACAACGGATACTATGACGGACAGCAGCGTTCCCGTGATCAGTGCGTTAGATGCCAGCAGACTGGTACGCTTAATATCCCCTTTTCCCAGACGGAATGATATCGTCGACGATACCCCTACTCCCAATCCCACCCCTACAGATGTGATTATCGAATAGATGGGGTACATGGAGGAGACTGCGGACATCGCAGCATCCCCGATATTGGTGACCCAATACGAGTCTATGAAAGAGTTCAGATGCACGACCAGATAGGACAAAGACAGCGCCAATGCTAAAGAGCGTATGGCATGCTTCGGCTCCCCGAGCATCGTCTCCAGATCGTCACGACTGACCTTCATGCTACCGTGCATTAGCTTCCTCCAAAGACGGCATCTGTCGTTTGGATGAAAAAGAACATCCCCATCCGAGAAGGATGGGGCACCGATTGGGTCTCAATCGAGGCTCTTGTACATTATCGCAGGCCTTCCCTCGTGCTGGACCACGTCGCATTCTATGTCGTAAAGCCTGCGCATGTTATCGACCGTGATTACCTCGTCAACATCACCGATGCACATTATCCTTCCGGGATTCTCCATGGCTATCAGCTTATCCGCATACTTCACAGTTATACCGAGATTGTGGCTGATCATTATCACCATGATGTTCTTCCTGTACGCCAGCTCCCTCAGGAGTTCCGTGACGTACATCTGATGCCTCACATCGAGGTTCGATGTGGGCTCATCCAGGATGAGGATCTCCTTCTCCTGGACTATGCCTCTGGCGATGGCCACCTTCTGGCGCTGTCCGGCCGACATGTCGCGATAGCTGCGCTCGGCGAAGTCCTCAAGATCGAGGGCCTCCATTATCTTATGAACCTTAAGGATGTCCTCCTTGCTGGTCTTCAGAGTCTTCTTGTTGCCTCTTCCGATCAGGATGGTCTCGAACACGGTCATCGAGAACACATCCTCCGAGGATACCGGAACGTAGGCAATCTTCTCGGCCACCTGCTTGGCGGTCATCTTGGAGACATCCTCACCGTCCAACATGACGCTTCCACTGTTCGGTGTGAGGAGCTTGTTCATGCATTTGATCATGGTGGACTTACCGACACCATTAGGTCCAATGATGCAGTAGAGCCCGGGCCCGTCCAGGTCCAGATTGATATCGTGAAGGATCTGCTTTCCTCCCCCGTAGGAGAAATCGACGTTGTTCATCTGTATCCTCATGACCTCACCATCCCGACCTCTGCTGTTTGATGATCAGATAGAGGAACAGCGGACCTCCGATAAATGCGGTGATTATTCCCACCTGCAGCTCTCCGTGAGAGAGGATGTTCCTTCCGACGAGATCGGCTATTACCAGCAGCGTCGCTCCAAAGAAGGCCGATGACGGCAGCAGGTATCTGTTGTCCGAACCGACGAACAGTCTGCCAATGTGCGGGGCGACCAGACCCACGAATCCGATGAGTCCGGTAAAGCTGACGACGGTTGCAACGACCAGAGTGATCAATAACAGAAGAGCCCTGCGGATGGCATCCACGTTCAGACCCATCGACTTCGCACTGTCATCGCCTGTAGACAGGATGTTCAGGGTACGCGTCATGAACTGGAGGATAATCACTCCCGCTATTACCACGGCCACAATCAGCAGCACGCCCTCCCACGAATCGATGTCAGCCAGGGTTCCGACCTGCCAATTGTAGAGAGCCTGAAGGCTGTCCGGATCGGCTATCAGCTTCATCAGCGATGTGATCGCATTGAAGATGTACATAATTGCGATTCCCGCCATGATCATGGTGACTGGCGAGGAGTTGTTAAGCTTCGATACGGCGACGATGACAACCATGGGGATGAGGGCGAACACGAATGCATTCATGGTGATCGCATATGCGCCTGCACCTATCGTTATCCCCATGGTCATGGCCATGGTCGCACCGAAACTCGCTCCAGACGATATTCCTGTGGTGTACGGGTCCGCAAGGGGGTTCTTCATGAGGCTCTGCATGACGCAACCGCAAGCCGCAAGGCCGGCTCCCGTCGCTATTCCGACTATTATCCTGGGAAGACGCTGATCCACTACGAAGTAGTCCAGCATCTTGTCCTGTACGTTCCCGGTGATATGATCGAACACTATCCTGTAGCATTCGAGGAATTCGATATGGTACTGTCCGGTTCCGAGGGAAAGGCCGGCCGCTATGAACATGGCCACGACGCATACTATTATGAACACCAGCTTCTTGAACACGGAGGTGTGGTACCCCTGCATTATAGATTGGCTGTCTATGCCTTCGAAGCCCTCTTCGCACCAAAGGTCCACAGATTCGCGGACCTTCCTGCTGACCTTTCTCTCGGAACCATCATTCATTCGATCATCCCTTGTACGGATAGTAGCCGCTGCCGGTGTAGGTGTATCCCTGCTTGGCGTTGTGGCTAGTGGGGTTGAAGTTGTCGATATACTCCTGGGCGAATGAGAACGCATCCTCCATAGAGTAGTTGTCGGGGTAGAGCTGAGCTGCGAGCAGATAGCATGCGGCGGGCCCTCCGAAGTAGGGCATCAGATCGAAGTCTATGGTGTAGATCTTCTGGTTCTCGTAGATCGGGAGGGACTTGAAGAGCTCGTTCATCTTGTCCTCGACCCACTTGTTGTAATTCTCGTACCTTCCATCGGGTGAGGGCTGTGTCATTGCGATCATCTCCTCCACGTTGTAGTCCTCGATGTACTTCTGGAGCGCCTCCGCTGAACCGTGCTTGTGGAATCCTGCCGATCCGGCTGTATCGCCGACGAAGTTGATCACCTGGCTAAACCAGAGTACGGGGGGCTGGTACTGCTTGTAGGACTGGAGTCCGGACTGGGTGGTGCTCTGGAACATCTGGATGGTCAGGACAGTCTTCTTCTTGACAGACTTTCCAATCTCGTTCAGCTTCTGCATTCCAGAGTCGTACCATTTGACGTACTTGGTTGAGAGAGATTGGTCTCCGAACATGGCTGCGAGCATCAGGACTCCATTGACACAGTCCTTACCCTGACAGGTGAGCATGACGAATGAGATGTCGTCCGCGACACCTGATTTCACCGCATCGTCCCAAAGGTACATGGTCGATGTTCCACCGCTCCACATGATGACGGTATCGAGCTTTCCGTCCTTGTACATCTGCTCGAGAGACTGGAGATCCAAAGCGTTCCTCTGTCCCATGGAGGGTATCGAAGTAATTCCAGGATATGTCTCCTCCCCATAGTTGTTGACCGTCGTGGCGTCGGTCGCTTTGAAATAGTCGTATACCCCGAGCACACACAGGAACTGCACAGTGAGGTACTCGCATCCTACCTTGTGTCCGATAGGATAATTGACGTAAGAGTCGATACGTTTGTTGACTCCATCCGCATAGGAGTCCTTGGTAGAGAAGCTATTCTCGTACCACATCTTGGTTGATTCTTTCTTGATGAACTTGTTCACAACATCGACATCAGCTGATGTGATGCTTCCGTCATGGTTCGCATCAGCGAAATAGTAGCTGGTCTTCCAGTCCTTGATGTCCTCGTCGATGATCTTCTGGATCGTCTTCACATCCTTGTCGTCGATGACATCGTCACCGTTGGCATTTCCATATATCCTGAGCCTGACATCTGAGTCGTCATAGGCTGCGGGCTCGTAACTGCTGCCGTTACCGAGTGCGAAGAATACCGCAACACCGGCGACCGCGATTATTACGACCGCTATGATAGCATATGTCACTTTACTATCCATGATATCTCCTTGAGATGGATTATAAATCCAATGTATATAAATAAAAATCAAACTGTAAATAAATTACGAATCCGTTTCCAGAATGCTAGCTAGAGCTAAGTAGGAAAATATTACCAACGTAACTCTTTTACGGAAATTTATGACCAAAATCCTACTTCGTCTGTTCATCCTCACTTATGCTGAATTCTGATAACGAGTTCTAATTTTGATTGTCTGGCTGTCTGCGTTTGAACATAGATTATTTATATAAACATCGTTATTACTAATAACGATGACTTACAATGTGGTCCAGCCACAGAAGACCAAGAACGGCATGAGGTACTACCTCTACGAGGTGACCGCGGAATGGGATCCT
>JAEEGL010390256.1_pt1 | contig 13074 bp, 17 predicted proteins | sample 9134231 | NCBI WGS metagenome assembly JAEEGL01 (sample SAMN16246548, study PRJNA631951) | gut metagenome | biome: gut microbiome; feature: rumen; material: fiber-attached | host: Bos | place: Iran: Karaj | collected 2018-10 | reverse complement strand
TCGGGTCGATTCGATTTGATTCGATCCGATTCGATTTGGTTACATCAGACTGCAATTGCGTAAATTTGCTGCCAGTTGCCGCCTGAAAATGTAACTGATGTATTACCATCGAGAGTAGCATAGAATAGACCGCAGCCACAACCTGCGCCGATAGTATTTTTTGGTGGTATAAGTCTACTCATACCCTGAATTTCAGTAGCGTTATCACAAGTAACTGTTACTGCGGAAGGTGATCCAGACGCACCCATTGAAGCCAGAACCAAAAAATAATATTTACCTGCACTTGGTGTACTACCATTTGTAAACTGTGTAATAGTACCATCTTCAATTAATCCGCCCTGAGCGCCTGAAGAAACCATACAAGGAAATAATGCCATGTTAAAACCTCCTTATCCCAATATCATAACACCAACTGTAATATCTGATGCCTGAGCTGCAAATGTCATTGTTACGCTACCATTTGAAGGGGTAACAGCTGTAGGACTTACGCCCCAGACGGAAGCAACTGGAAGTAAGAAGCTATTAGCCGTAATTGCAGCATTTGAAATTGTTACACTGGTGCTACCTGCGGTTAGTGTAGTTGTAAGTGGATCTGCTATTGAAATAACATTACCTGTTATATCAATGCCAGTACCTGCGGAATAAGATCCGCCGCCGCCGCCCTGACCAACTTCAGACATAACTTTAACTGAAGTCCATTTTGCGGGATCGAATGTTTCACCAACATTTATAGCAGTAGTACACTTATAAAGTGTATTCTGATAGATTGCATAGTCGCCAACTGCATAGGTATTAGATGAATCATATACATCAGCAATTGTATAAGCAAGCTGTGAAACACCTTCTATTGCGCCGCCAACCTGTGCTATTGTTCTAGAGTTCTGTTCAATTGAAGCAGTCTGGGAATCATTAACGCCCTTAAGTTCAGCTATAGCGCCTGTTAAACTCTGTGCAGTTGTTGGAAGTTCTACGCGGCCGATTTCGGTTTTAATATCACCGATATCATTTTCGATATCAGTTATACGGCCTGTCAGACCTTCAGCACCTATAGCGTCCTGAAGCTCCTGAATGTCTTCAGCTGAAGCAGCTTCAGCATCTGCAACCTCTTTTAAAGCTGTGTCGATTTTCAGCATATCCCCGTTGTAATCAACGAGCCACGCGGGTTTATCTGTTCCGAGAAACTGCGATAATTCATAGTTTGCTGTTGCGTTAGTATGAGCCATGATCTTTTATCTCCCTTCTTAAGAAGCTAAGATTGTTTTACCATAGAAATCATAATCAAATGCAGTTATATCATATGAATCATATGTAGCTGCATCAAGTTCCAAAGAATCATATTCAAGCGCGGTTAGATCGTTCTCCCTGAAGCGATCATACATATCAAGTATTACATTCTGGATTGTGGTATATTCTCCGCTAAATGGTGAATACATATATCCCACTGACTTCTTTTCAACTAAGAACCATTTACCAAGATAATCATAATCGTATGCCCTGAGAGCTTCAGCGTCATAGTCGGCGGCGCTTAAACCTAATGAATCATAATATGCTGCTCTAAGTCCCCAAGCGCGCAAATTGTGATGTTCTATATCGAATGCATTCTGTACAGTATCTTCTAACCCAGTAGCGGGAACGATAACGCGTGTAGTTGGATCTATACGGATATTATCAATTTGTTCCTGAAGATATGCTTCGCGCTCTTCGGTGTACTCTTTAGCGCTTTCAAGATTTTCAGCTATCTTAATATCATATAGATCTAATGTATTTTGAACGGAGTTTCGAAACTGAGCCATTTCGGTTCTAATTTCTGCAATTTCGCGCTCAATCATAGCCTGCATCTGAGCTATTGCAGATCTAAGCTCTTCGCGAAGCTCTTCTTCAGTCTGCGTAAGCTCTTCGCGGAATAATGCAAGTGTATCATCTACATACGTTTTTAATGCTTCGAACCTGACTGTTAAGCGCTGTTCAAGTTCCTGAATCTGAACTTGTAGATCCCGTTCAAGTTCTGCGAACTTCTCGCGAAATTCTTCTTCCAGATCCGCGAACATCTCGCGCACTTCTCGTTCAAAATTAACGATTTCCTGACTCAGTTCAATGATATCAGCTTTAATAGTTTCAATATCTTCTTCTGCGCGGGCTACACGTTCATTAAGTTCAGCGACTTTATCGGATAATCTTTTATACTCTTCAATTAACCAACCAAGATCGCTATCATATGTCCTAGTATGCGGGAATTCGAAATAACTCATTGTATTAACTCCCTTCTATCAGTATACACACATAAACAAATCATTCTCAATTAATGATACGATATTTTGATAAATATTAAAAGTAGCTACAAGTGAAATTTCTTGCCTTGCCATGTCCTGCGCGGTTGTAACGCCGATATTACCATGAATATGATTATTGTCTACATTAGTATCAGTTTTGCCGTACTGAGTGTTAATATTTTCGCCGTGTGTTGTAGTATCTGTCATATCTGTTGTAGTAGCTATAGTTTCACCATGTTGCAAGGTGGATTTATCAGCAGGCTGATATGTTGAAGCATTCATTGCACTGGTTGTATCTTCAGTTGTATCAGTTCCGCTATGAACTTCGGTAACTGTTCCGCCTGTCTTTTGAACGTCGTTACCTGAATGTATTTCGGTATCAGTACCACCCAAAGTATTTGTACCCTTTAGATGTTCCCATCTATCGTAGTTTTCAAGCGGGTTATAATTTTGTGCAGCAAGTCGCATCAAATGTTCAATGTTCCATTTATGCGTTAAAAACCAAAGATTAAGCGCATTTTTAAACACATCAGGTTCATTGAATCGCGGAGTTGAATCTCCCAGATTAAGAATGATATTAGAAGACATTAGGTCATGATCCAGACTTATAGTATAAACTGGTTCATCGGGGTTATCAGTCGGAATAACTATAGTATCTGGTAACACGTAATCATCTAATATTGTATTATCCCATCTAAGCATATCATTAAGATTGATAAATTTACGCATTGTCTACGCCCTCTGTTTGCCCCTCTGACGACGGGTTTTCATTAAACTTACGAAGATTTACACTAAGACCCAAATTATAAAGCCTGTTGGCAACGTCAACGCCCTCCTTGATGTTGTCTATCCAATGCTGAACGTTAAAATTAACTTCCATATTGTTGGCGTTAACCTCATCAGTGATTAAGCGTTCTTTTTTCTCGAAATTGTTATTATTGATTCCGATCTCGGTCAAGAATTCATTTACGATAGCTCGCTTTAGTTCCTGAATATCGTTTGCTACATAATTTTCTTTTACATGATTGAAAAAGAAACTATTTTCGCCTATCTGGTCGCGCTTAACAAATATAGCGGGTTCTCCTGAAGATAACTTGTCGTACATAAGCTTCATGTCATCACTCTGTTTTTTATCTTCAGCAAGGCCGATAAATGCAACTTTAGAATTCATTAAGTTAACCGCTATAGAGCTATCACACATCGCCAGTAAGCAAGAATAGCGGCGCAGCATCTTATCAATACCCGTATAATTGTATTGAAGCTTAACGACTGCGCACGTTTCGCCGATGATCCTTTCAAAATTTCCAAGAACTGGATTTGCTACAACCGCCCTAGTTGGGTGATTGAAAACGTTGATACCAGTAAGACCCGCAGCAAGTGGAAGAATGCCCGCGGGTGTATCTGTTATTATAAACAGACCATCTAAGAAAAGATGAGTTAGCATATAATCAACGTCCCAATCTTCGGGAACGTTACCAAATTCCAGAATCGCGAAAACCTTTTTCAATAAGAATTCGCGATAATACATCGCTGAAAGGTTTGCAACTCCGTCAACGTCTGAAGGCTTAACAGCAAAAAAATCATTAACTAAGTCGCTATATGGTACATTCTCCCAGTAATTACTATGGCCCATCGTATCACCTCTATTCGATATAAATACCAGAATCAAGTAAAGAGTTAATTTCTTCTATTTCCTGCATCGTGATAGCGCCCGCGCTGATCTGATCCGCTTTAACTGAGAATCCTCTAGTTTGAACATATCCAGAACTGGGTAATGTGTTCATACTGATTAGTGCGGGTTCGCCCCCTATCGCTGCGATATTATGCGGATTTTCTGCGGTATCGTGGCAGATTGTAAAACATTTAATCGTGCCGACTGTAGCAGCTGTAGCACCTGACAAGCCGCCGCCAGTTGCACCAGTGTCCATTAAAGAAAATGCACCCGATGCAACTGAACCCGCCGCAGCAAGTGCGCCACCTAATCCGCCAGTAGCAACGCCCGCAGCTATTCCAAGCGCTGTTTTAACACCAGTACCGATAATAGAACCCGTAACAGCTCCGCCCTTACCTATGAGAAAATGACAAGCGCTATCGCCTGAAGTCGAATAGATATCCTTATCATTAGCACGTACGTATACTGTAAAAGATCCGTCAATCTTTGAAACTGAATATAAAATATATAATGAATCTAATCCGTATACATCGGATACAGATATCGGAACTGTACCGACTAATGGAAGCTGTAAAAATATTTTTGTATATGGTGAAGAGTTGCGCCAGTCGCTAAACTGCCATGGTATAGAAACAGATTGCTGGATTAGTACATTACCTTCAAGCGCTCCACCCAGTACATCAGATTGATATTTACCTATCTGAAGTCTATGCGGAGTATCCGCGGATAACTCCCAAGGTGTCCACCAAGCATCGCGGATATTTTTCGAAACATCTCCAGAGTACATGAAGTTACCGAATATAAGACTTAAATTTTCTAGCCAGTCAGATGTAAATTGTGAACTGATATCCTGCCAGATATCGCTAAACGTCGGCATGATATCCATAATAGAAATAAGGTTAGCAACCTTATAAGCTCCGCTGTTATTCTCACCAGTTATATTTAAAACATATGTACCAGTAGTAGAATCTATGTTTGGAAGTGTTGCGACCGCTTCGGATCTGGTCGCAGTTGCTTTAATTCCTAAACGCTGATCTGGTATAGAATTATTAGAATGCGTATAGTGTTCAACAAATGCGGGAGTATTCAAAATAAGGCTCTTCCATGTAGCCAGAACGTCAACATGACAATGGATCTCGAATAGATTATCATGCACCTGCACTATATCATTAACAAAATAATATCTATCGTCAAAATATACTTCCGACCACTTCGGGAATACTTCAGTATCAAGGCTTAAAATAAATACTGGATCTATCATCGAACAATTATCCTTTAGATATATTTCAAACCTTGAAGCGGGTGAAAGCTGCCTTGTGGAATTTTTTCGCTTATTACCAGATGCAACCGAAAGTATCATAATAGTATACCTTTAAAATATGGCGCTATGTGCTGGATACATAGCGCCAATTAGTGAGAGAAACGTAGGAAAAACAGGCAGTCGAAACCTGAGAACCCTTAATTTAAAGTAAATGTTGTGATGTTTTCACTAAGATCTATAAACCTAAGATCCTTTTCATGCCAGTACGTATTATAGTACGCACCCGCAGCATTTACGGGAGTTGTAAGCACTGGTTCATCGCGCTTATATACGCCCATGGCATCACGATCATTCATGATACCAATTACATTTTCTACAGTGGTAGCGACCTTATCAGATGGCCTTACGATATCAACGCTGTACGGAGTTTCTTCGCTCTGCCAGAAATTGATAGAAGATACAACGCCTTCCGCCTTTACAAGCTCTTCATGAAAAGCTTTATACTGCACCAATGTTTCAAGCCTTCTTAAAAATGGTGAAAGAATACGCATTCTAATATCTTCATCTGGAGTAAAAGTTGCTACGCTGCCATCGTTATGCATTACGGACATATCGTTAAAGCTATCGCGTGTAGTGTTAAGTATTGCAACAGCATAAGCTAAAAACTTTTCGTCATGCATAGCTGCTATACCAGGAGTAAGACTTTCACCAGTTTCGGTATTGTACATCGTTACAAGTGGAATTTCTCGCGCTGTGCCGTTAGTTTCAGCAATACCAGTAGCAATAGTGATCCTTGAAAGATTTTCAAGAGATACTTCTATAGCGTTCCTGACTTCACCAAACACAATCCCGATAAAAGAACCCATCGAATCAGCGCTCTGAAATGCTTCTTTCAGTGTTTCACGCTGAATAGTGATATGGAACTGGTAAGGTGTTCTGGTTACAAACAGCTTCTGTTTTGCTTCGGGCTTTGCTACCTTATAATGATCTACTGATTGACCATCAGTAAGCCCATACATTTCATCTTCTTCAGCTTCGGGCATAACAACTTTGATTTTCTGCAAAATTGCACCATATTCAAAATCGTTAAGAACCATATCACCGAGTTTGTTGCGATACTCCCTGAAGCGTAAAATAGTTTTTCCGATACGCTGCGCCAGAGTATTAATAAATGCTTCTGTATTACTTGATGTTGATAATACAGTTTTACCCAAAGAAATGAGCGCTGAAGTGTCCGCAACTGTTAGAGATGTTTCGCCGAATGCCTGAGAGTTAATGTCATTAACCAGTGCATAAATCTGTTCAGTAGTCATCATTTACTCCTTCCTATTCTTCGTCATGAACATATCATGTATCAGATCTTCACTTGATTTTGCAGGTTCTGCATGATCTATTTTGCGAGCCAGTGTAAAATTAAGCTCTTTAGCACTTTTTAAGTCTTCCTGAGTTTTCTTTGATTCTTCCAGTAACTTATCATTCTCATTTTTGAAGCTATCGCGTTCAGCTTCTACGTTCTTAAGATCCGATTGTAATTTCTCTTCAGATGTTAGAAATGCGTTCTTTTCGTCTTCAGATAATGCGTTAAATTGATCCAGTGTCATGTTCTCTCACTCTCCTTTTTTCAAGATAAGGGACAACGGGTAATCAACCTGCGCTCCGCTTCTGGCGGGTGATTGTGCGCGTAACATCGTCCCTTATACTTCAATATTACGATTATTGACCGGGCTAGTCAAGACTAGTCCTAAAGTCAATAATTAAGTATATCCATGATTTTCGATTTAATGGTGAAATTTTCGAAATAAAGCCGACCCGCTGCATACATTTCTATAAGCTTCAACCCATAATGATGCATGAATAAAAGTCGTTGATCCCTAGAGCTAAATTCTGGAACATTTAACACTCTGGTATTAGTCAGATAGTAATGATTATCATGCTTATGTCTGTATAGATATATATCATCGATTTTACATACACCCACGTATTCAATAATTTTCCTTCGTTTGATCCCAGTAAAAGAATCATTAGCAAATTGATTGTTAATAGCTTCGTCATAAAATTCAGTACCCGCAGTCATTCGATATAATGCAGTATCTTTCTTAAGCTCTGATACATTTGATTTAGGAAGCATTATAGTGCAGTCGCGGCTTACACGCGTTTCTATTCCATTTTTCAGCATTTCTTCGATGATAGTAATTAATCCGTATTTTGCCAGAATCGGATTATCGAGTTTTTGAGCATTGGATAAGAAAATGACTTTCAAAGGCTCTTCGCCTTCCAGTTCTCTATCTCTATTTACTGTTTCATAGAAGTTTGAGAAAGTCGCGAACTGGTCGAATGTAAGCGTTGATAATTCTATGAATTCATCAAATAGAACATACTTAACATCAGAAAGATCTACGCCGCGGAGATTTTCGAAAGTCGACAAGCTGCAAGCGTACCCGTAAACAGTTTCTTTTACAAGCTTCTTACCTTCGTACATCTTTTCGCTAATAATATAGTGTTCTGATTCTGGTACGATCTGAACCGATCGCCCGCGAAGCTTATTCCATTTTTTAAATGGGTTACCAAACTGCGTTGCAGATTCTTTTAATTGTATTGACTTGTTACGCATATATATAAATGGTGATCCATGCATAAAAGTTTCGTCCATGAATAAATCAATTGTTCCGAAGGTCTTACCAATTCCACGACCGCCAATAATAAAAGTATATGGCCTGATCTTCTGGATATAATTTCTAAGTTCGAACCATACAATGACTTCTTTATTTTTCATATTGACCACCTCAGTCAATGACATATTATAAAAAATGGTGGTAGCTCCGTGAAACTACCACCAGTAACAAGTACGAATATTATTAAGTTACATTACATATCAACCCAGTTAACCCCGTAGCAGGTCTTTTTACTACCATTTTTCATGGTCTTTTCATAGGTTTCGATTGTGAAACCTACTTTACCCTCATTGATATCGTTCAGATCCTCTTCGGTGAATTCCTTCATATCTGCGAGCATATGCGTAGGAAAGTTACAAATGCAGCTATCCAGATACGCAGCAGGTGCATCACCATAATTACCCTTCGTGTTTACATAATACCCATGAAAACGGTATTTAGCAGCTTCACCATTTGCAGTGTAAAGATCTTTGAGAGTCTTAAACACTGGTGATTCGCCGTAATCTGGTACATTAGTAAACTGTTTTCCTTTGTTATGCCTATTTGCAAAACTCATATATATTTCCTTCTCTGCATCGATTTAGCGGATACAGTCGCTTTAGGGGGGCTGCGCCGCAATAGGGAGCGGCGCAATCCGTTAATAGTTTCGTGCAGATAATAGCCATCTGCAATATGATATTATCATACATCTTACATATATTCAAGCTCTTCGATATCCTGATACCACCTATCAAGAAGATATTCAAACGAATCAGTGATACCAATTGTATATACATCATTGATAAGTGCCAGATTAGAAGCAGTTTCTATATGTTCGCCGTCAATGATAACCTCATGAATATCAGAATCATTATAGAAGGCCACTATATGACCGGATTTCGGAATAGTTTCACCGATTGTAAAATGATCGAATCCTTTTTCTTCGAAATATTTCGCCCCTACTTTTTTATCAACTCCCGCAATAGTTGATATTGTTACAAGTTCATCTTCGCAAGTATCTTTATTCTTTACCCACATTTGCAAAAGATACTTTTTAGAGCCCAGGGTTTTAAACTTTTCATATGTTCCTTCATAATCCCAAGTTCCAAGATAATAAAGTTCGTTATCTTTATTAGGTGCATAAGCTCCTGACGCAATCGCTACTTTTTTTATTTCTTCGTTGATCTTTTCGAAGTCTTTTCGATGGTCATTTTTACATTTGATACAATCTGTATCGACATAGCATACGTCTTTACCGATCACGTTCAACATATCACGTAATCTTTTTCTACTATTGGCAGTAACCCATACGCCCCACTGGTAACTTAAAAAGTTATTCCGTGACTTATAATATTTCTGAAGAACTTCTTCAAGATCTGGTTCACTTTCAACGTATTTACCATCTACGTATTGTACTTCGCCCTGATCGATACGCATTACCATCATTCCATATAGTGCATTCAATAGCGCTTTAGCTCGATTATACTCATATTCTTTACCCTTAACGCCCTTAAGTTCAGTTTTTTTCCTATAATACTTCATAACACAATCGCGCAGTTCCTGAGGAAGATACCCTTTTTTAGCTGCATACATTTTATCTTCATTATATCGGATCTCATCAAAATCATATTCATTCATAATGATTTGATAATCGATTTCCGTGATAGTCATTACTACCGCGCCAGTGGCTTTTAAAAGTCTTCCGTTATCTTCAATCCTATGATGTATATCGGGTATTGTGCTACATTTCGAAATAGGTATATAAGGAATGTTGCAATTGCCTTTATACTTCGGATTGATTAACATTATTTCCATTAGTACCGCATCTTCGTTAAAATCCAGTTTATAAAAAGTATCTAACGATATCCATGAAAATGCAGTCATTGGATATTTATCCATCATCATAGATGCAGGATAAGAAGACGTAATATCAAACGACTGAATATACTTAAGTAGTTTATTAACTATCTTTCGGTTCGCGTGAGTATCTCCGCCGCGGAATGCATCGCGGCACATTTTATAAAGATCTTTAGTTAGTGCCAAGTCAAGAAATTTTTCGCGGTTCTTCCGATTAGCTCGCATCATCTTACGCGCGTCGTTCCGTACGTAGCCCGTAGAGGTCATCGGAATATGCACTACGTTAAATTCTTCATATCTGGATTTTATGCACTCTACAAGGCCGCGTACATCGTTATAGCAGTATCCTTCTTCATATTCTGATAGTTTATATGATGGTGTTCGCAGAACATCATAATTAAATTCCTGACCTGATAACTTGCAGTGTATTACGTTCTTTTCATGTTCGCAGAACTTTTCTAGCTTCATGTTAGATAGTGCCAGTGAATCACGAAACTCTATACCATTTTTAAGAAGGATCTTAAGCGGCTTATACTTATCAACAAAAAATCCGTCTTCAAATTCAACGAATTTGCGCATAAACTGCCATTCGAAAGATAGATTATGAACGTACACGACTAATCTATTTTGATAAGATAAGTTTAGTCTATGCTCCAGATATCCGATCAGCTTTTGAAAGTCATTCCATGTTCGACCAAATACAACTTGATCCTCAAAGCAAAATTGCCAATGATACATAAACGCATATGGGCGTAATTCTCCCTTTTTAAGTGGTCTATTCTGGTCGTAAACGTCCAGAATTTTTAATAGCTGATCCTCTTCATTAATGATATTGGCGGGGAATAGATCGGGTCTATAGCTATGTAGTTCATCATATACAGTATCAACGTATCTGCCAGAATTTTTTAATAACCTGACCTGGTTAAAATATCTCTTGCGGATATAATCGAAGTCGGTTATATTATTCTTCAGATTCTCCGTATATCTTATCTTTAGACTACGAATATATTTATATATGTCTTCATCGCGGTACGTCCAGATATCTTCTTCGATATTTGTCGTTTCTATATCGAAGGCGCAAGGGATATCTATATAATTGACATATCCGCCTTTATGATCGCGTTTCTTGTAGTCTTTAGAAGAATAGAGCTTGCCCAAATAGGCAAGCTCTTCAATCTCGTAAATTTTTTCTTGTTGCATCGCATCAACTCGTTTACCATTTTGAGTTAATACGACAGGAACATTAATAGTCCTCATTATATGTGTTTCTCTCCCGTTGTGAAAGCGCTCCAGATAGCACGTATATCGGTTTTTTCGTTAGATCTGACATATTCGTTATATAACCGCGATAAACGTATAACTGGAATACCTTGATTAATAGCGTCCGCAGCTTCTTTAATAACATTCGTGCCTAAACTCTTTTTAAGCTCTTCAAAATGCTTATTAGATAAGAATCTATTTAGGGCGCGTTCTTGCTGAAGCTTTGACATACCTTCGGGCGGCGGCTTAACGAATGATTGTGAAATGATCCTTCCACGTTTATCTCTCTTTGGTTTAGTTAATGACATATAATTCTTATGTCGACGCTCCATTTCTCCAGAAACTGTTGACGTTTGCGATTTTAAGAATTTTTCCGCTTTCTTAAGGCCCGCAACCATTTCATCGATTTCAAGATTTCTTGATTGTGAAATGAAATTACCATCAAGATTCTTACGATACTGTTTCAGCGCTCCCGTATCAAGTCCGTGCTTATCCAGATTTCTAGCACGTTCATTAGCTCTTTTTACTTCCCTGACATACTGATTTTGAAGCTGTTTAAGTGCTTCTGGATCTCCGCGTTCTGCGGCTTTTGCTTTGCGATTAATCCAAGATGTACCGATTATAATTGATGATGCCATGAATAACTCCTTTCAATTTATGATAAAGAGTTGCATATTAATTATAATCTCGTATATCATTTATCTTCAATTGGTAATAACTCATGAATTCGATCAAGCATTACCATAGCTGCTATTTTGTCATAACCATGCTCTTTCATATCATCAACCAGACGCACGAAGTCATTAGCAACTTGTACTGCATCACCTTTATAGATAATTGGTGAATCTTCATTACTCGGTACGTGAATCATTTTCCACCTCGCAATCTTATTTCTAAAATCGGAGAAAACGGGGTTATCCTGATCATCTGCGCGTACATATATCATATAGTTCTCCAACCTTTCTCACCATAATGTTTAGCGATCTTAATCAGATTTTCATTAAGAATCACGATATTTTTATTTAGTTGAAATGCATATGATAATAATACAATCTGAAACGCACAAATCATAAGAAGAAATATTTCAATCATCGCCTTCACCCTTTCTAGTTCTTTCTTTAAAAGTGTCTAACGCGTTAAGCACTACATGCAATTGTGCTAAAGGTGGTAACTGATCTACAACCGCACAATAGATATCTGTTGTATGATCGATTAAATATGTGGCTTCTTTAATTACATCTGAATTTTTGCCGTTACCTTCTATTTTTAATTTAATTCCATTATCTTTGTATTCAATTGTTATTGTTATCATACAATAACCCCCTTCTCTGATATTAATAAAGAATCATCTATGATAGTACAGCGAAAAATATAGTATAGTGATTCCTTAATATTGATAGTCTGGTTAACATCTTCAATCTTAACAGTGATGTTATTAGATAATGACATACACTCAATATGTTCCTGAGTAATATTGATTGCATCGCATTGGACGGTATGCACACGATTTGTTGTTTTTGATTTATAACAAACTTCCATATCGTACACCCCCTATTCGATGATATGTATCTTTGACAGCCTGAATCTTCTCATGTCGCTTATACTCTTCAATAAGAAATGACAGCGCTGCCGATCTGGATCGAAGCGCGTAGCGCTCGCTGATCTCATTTAAAAGTTCAATGTGATCTGGTCGCATTGTGTAGGTACATCTTTTTAATTCTTCCATAACATAATCCTTTCTTACAACATCGCGTATACCACGAATATGCATATAAATATTGATCCTAGAAACATAATGATAAAAAATATCGGGTTCTCTATATCATGTTTCATAACTTAACCCCCTTTCAATAATATATTGTAATACAAGTTCATACTTTAATCAACTAATATTGCAAGTTAATAGCAAGTTAACAAAATTAGATCCTAACCGAATCGACCCGAATCGAATCGAATCACCTGGGCTATATATACTAATTGAATAGTTTCTAAACGATGCATAAATACTCCCATTTGTCAAGTGCAATCGGCAAGGATCGCCCTTGAAAAGTTGCACAAATAAATGGGGGTATTTTTGTTGCAGTTTTTTCATTCTGTCTACCC
>JAEEGL016106345.1_pt1 | contig 13075 bp, 10 predicted proteins | sample 9134231 | NCBI WGS metagenome assembly JAEEGL01 (sample SAMN16246548, study PRJNA631951) | gut metagenome | biome: gut microbiome; feature: rumen; material: fiber-attached | host: Bos | place: Iran: Karaj | collected 2018-10 | reverse complement strand
GTTGGTCACCCTCTAGGCTATATCGCCAGTGATATCTATGCCCGCTACAAGCGCCTGCAGGGCTATAACGTACTGAATCCCATGGGTTACGACGCTTATGGACTGCCCGCTGAGCAATATGCTATTCAGACTGGTCAGCATCCTGCTATCACCACAGAGCAGAATATCAAGCGCTATCGTGAGCAGTTGGATAAGATTGGTTTCTCATTCGACTGGAGTAGGGAAGTGCGCACTTGTGATCCTAAGTATTATCACTGGACACAGTGGGCTTTCCAGCGTATGTTCAAGAGCTACTACAGCACTTCTTCACACAAGGCTCAGCCTACTATCAAACTGATTGAGCACTTCGAACTGATGGGTACTGAGAACTGCTCGGCTCTGGGTACAGAGGAGTTGCATTTCACAGCTGCTGAATGGGCTGGCTTCTCAGAGAAGAAGAAGCAGGAGGTACTGATGAACTATCGTATTGCTTACTTGGCAGAGACGATGGTAAACTGGTGTCCTGCACTGGGTACTGTATTAGCTAATGATGAGGTGGTCAATGGTGTTTCTGAGCGTGGTGGTTATCCCGTGGAACAGAAGAAGATGCGCCAGTGGTGTCTGCGCACCTCAGCTTATGCACAGCGCCTGCTTGACGGACTGGAGACTATTGATTGGACCGACTCACTGAAAGAGGCTCAACGTAACTGGATTGGCCGCTCAGAAGGTACTGAAATGGAGTTCAACGTGGCTGATTCAGAGAAGCATTTCACCATCTTTACCACTCGTGCTGATACCATCTTTGGTGTTACCTTCATGGTGCTGGCGCCTGAGAGTGAACTCGTTCAGGAGTTGACTACAGCCGATCAGAAGGCTGCTGTGGATGAATACCTGGCTTATGTGAAGAAGCGTACAGAGCGTGAGCGTCAGATGGATCACAGCGTTACTGGTGTCTTCTCAGGTTCTTATGCCGTTAATCCTTTCACTGGCGATAAGATCCCCGTATGGATTTCAGAATATGTATTGGCTGGCTACGGCACAGGTGCCATTATGGCTGTACCTGCTCACGACTCTCGTGACTATGCCTTCGCTAAGCACTTCAACCTACCCATCATCCCTCTGATTGAGGGTGCTGATGTGAGCGAGGAGAGTTTCGATGCCAAGGAAGGCACCGTGATGAACTCACCTGCAGCAGGAAAGACCACACTCGATGGCTTCTCACTCAACGGTCTGAGCGTCAAGGAGGCTATCGCAGCTACGAAGAAATTCGTCACCGAGCACAACCTTGGTCGTGTCAAGGTGAACTACCGTCTGCGCGACGCTATCTTCTCTCGTCAGCGCTACTGGGGCGAGCCGTTCCCTGTTTACTACAAGGACGATATGCCTTATATGATTCCAAAGGAGTGTCTACCTCTGGAACTTCCTGAGATTGATGAATATAAGCCCACTGCTACAGGCGAGCCCCCATTGGGTCACGCTAAGAAATGGGCTTGGGACACCAAGACTGATTCTGTGGTCGATTGTTCCGCAATCGACAATAAGACCGTCTTCCCCCTCGAGCTCAACACCATGCCAGGCTTCGCCGGTTCTTCAGCTTACTATCTGCGCTACATGGATCCCAGCAACGACAAGGGTCTGGTAAGCAAGGAAGCTAATGAATACTGGCGTAATGTTGACCTCTATGTAGGTGGTAGTGAGCATGCTACTGGTCACTTGATTTACTCGCGTTTCTGGAATAAGTTCCTCTTCGACTCTGGCTACACCTGCGAGGAAGAGCCCTTCAAGAAGCTGGTGAACCAAGGTATGATTCAGGGATGGTCAAGTTTTGTATTCCGTCTGAAAGGAACAAACAAATATGTCAGCTATGACCTGCTTGAAGTGAAAAACGATAACGAAGCTAAGAAGCAGCGTTATTTCTACAACGGTAGTGAGGCTGACCCCATCTATACCGATATCAGCACTATCAATGGTAAGGAACTTGACATTGAAAAGATACGTCAATGGATGCCTGAGTTCAAAGAGGCTGAGTTTATTACTAACGCAGAAGGTAAATATATCGTCAATCAGGCTATCGAAAAGATGTCAAAGTCGAAATACAACGTGGTAAACCCAGATGATATCTGCAACAACTACGGTGCTGACACATTGCGTCTTTACGAGATGTTCCTTGGACCTATTGAGCAGTCTAAACCTTGGGACGTGGCTGGTATTGATGGTTGCCATCGCTTCCTGAAGAAACTCTGGAACCTTTATCAGAATGGTTTTGAAGAGGGTGAGGCAACAGCTGATAACTTGAAGAGTGTTCACAAGCTCATCAAGAAGGTTTCGCAGGATATTGAGCAGTTCTCTTATAACACCTCTATCTCCGCCTTTATGATTTGCGTCAACGAGCTTTCACAGCAGAAGTGTAAGAACAAAGAGATGCTGAAAACACTCGTTATCCTCATTGCACCTTTTGCTCCTCATATTGCAGAAGAACTCTGGGAGATGTTAGGAGAGCAGGGTAGTGTATGCGATGCTCAGTGGCCTACATGGAACGAGGAGTACCTCGTAGAGAGTCAGGCAAAGATGGGTGTGGCCTTCAATGGTAAGACCCGCTTCGAGATTCAGGTCTCTGCCGATGCCGACAATGCTTCTATCGAAGCTTTGGTTCGTGGTGACGAGCGTACGGCTAAGTACGTAGAAAACAAGCAGATAGTAAAGGTTATCATCGTGCCAAAGCGCATGGTGAATATTGTGATTAAGTAGTTTACGGTTTACTGTTGAAAGTTTCCAGTATATATGACTATACAGCATAAAATCATTTGGAACGAGACCAAGGACTATTTGTTTATCACCCTTGGTCTGATGATGTACACCATCGCCTTCACCGTCTTTCTCATGCCCTATGAGATTGTGGCAGGTGGTGTGACAGGTCTTTCGGCTATTATTTACTATGCCACAGGTTTCCATCTGGAGAATACCTACCTGATCATTAACGGCCTGTTGCTCATCGTAGCCCTGAAAATACTGGGCTACAAGTTCCTGATGAAGACTATCTATGCTATCTTCATGCTTGCCCTGATGCTGAAATTTGCACAGGATATACTGCCAAAGCAGCCCAACGGACTGCCTTTCAAACTGATGGGCGAGGGGCAGGAGTTCATTTCAATGATTATCGGCTGTACCATCACGGGTATTGCCCTGGCCACCGTGTTCAATAACAATGGCTCTACGGGTGGTACGGATATCATTGCTGCCAGCGTGAACAAGTATAAAAACAATATCTCACTTGGCACCGTGCTCTTTTCCGCCGATTTCTGTATCATTGGCTCTTGTATGTTCTTCCCGCAGTTTGGCGACTATATCGAGCGTGCCCATAAAGTGACGTTTGGTTTTTGCGTGATGGCGATGGAGAACTATGTGCTCGATTATGTGATGAACCGCAGCAGACAGTCTGTGCAGTTTATGATATTCTCACGCAAATGGCAGGAGATAGCCAATGCCATCGGCACGCAGATGAATCATGGTGTCACTATCCTGGATGGTCACGGCTGGTATACTGGAAACAAGATGAAGGTGCTCTGTATCCTTGCTAAAAAGCGCGAGAGCACCAATATCTTCCGTCTCATCAAAATGATAGACCCTAATGCCTTTGTATCTCAGAGTGCTGTTATCGGTGTCTATGGTGAGGGATTCGACGAAATGAACGTGAAAATAAAGGAAGAGAAAAAGACAGAAGAAGTTAAGGAAAACTAGAAAATGAAGATAGTATTCGCCACCAACAACCAGCATAAGCTGCAGGAGATACGTCAGATACTGGGCGATAGGGTAGAGGTACTCTCCCTAAAGAATATCGGTTGTGATGTGGATATCCCTGAGACAGGACAGACCCTGGAAGAGAATGCCCTGCAGAAAGCCCGTTATATCTACGACCACTATCATATGGACTGCTTTGCCGATGACACAGGTCTTGAGGTGGAGGCATTGAATGGTGCTCCTGGCATCTACAGCGCCCGCTATGCCAGTATGGAGTCTGATGCCGCCAGTCACGATAGTGAGGCTAATATGGCACGTCTGCTACGGGAACTCAAGGATAAAGATAACCGCAAAGCACGCTTCCGCACCGTTATTGCCCTTATCCAGAAAAAAGATATCTGTCCCTGTGGCTGCAGCAGCATCAAGCAGGAACATCTCTTTGAGGGTATCGTCAATGGTGAGATCACAACAGAGCGGAGTGGGGCAGAGGGATTCGGCTATGATCCTATCTTCCGTCCTGACGGCTTCGAACATACCTTTGCTGATATGACATCCGAACAGAAGAATGGTATCAGTCATCGAGGAAGAGCTGTAGCGAAACTCTGCGAGTTTCTAAATGACAAATGACAAATGATAAATAACAAATGATAATATGATGCTGAAAGTATTTAGACAACTTAGTTTGAGATGGATGATTGCTTTATCATTTATCATTTGTCATTTATCATTTAGCCCTGCAAGGGCACAAATCGGCACTTGGAAAAACTATCTGGCCTATTCTGACATCCAGCAGATTAGGGCAGCAGGCAATGATTACCTCTTTGTATTGGCATCTAACGGTCTCTATCAGTATAATAAGACTGACCATAGTATCTTTACCTACGATAAAACTAACGGACTCTCTGACACTTATATCACATATATCAGTTGGTGTCCGCAGGCAAAACGCCTTATCGCCGTCTACCAAAACTCGAATATCGACCTGATAGACGTAAAAGGCAACGTTACCAATATCAGCGCCCTGTACAACAAGATTATGACTGGCGATAAAACAGTTAGTAGCATCCGTATCGATGGCATCTACGCCTATCTCATCTGTGGCTTTGGCATTGTAAAGGTTAATATGCAGCGTGCAGAGATTGCTGACAGCTATACACCTAACCACCCTGATTATCCTACATCCCTTCCAGCAGAAGACAATAGCGACTACGACAAATATATCGACTTGGTAAAGACGCTGAATCCTGACGGACCAAAGTATAACGTTTTTGGATTTATGCGTTTCTACAATGATAAGCTATATACCTGTAATGGAGATTACGACCATTCCAGTGGTATTCAGATTCTGAAGAATAATGAATGGGAAATATATCAAAATGAAGGGATAAGTGAATCGACTGGTGTTTCGTATCAAGGTGCTTTTTGTATGGATATAGATCCATCAGACGAAAACCATATTTTCACTGGTAGCAGAAATGGTCTTTATGAATTTCGTAATGGAAAATTCTTTAAATACTATGATAACAGCAATAGCCCTATAGAGCCCTTTGATGGTGTTTCAAAAGAATATCAGTTGGTAACTGGTACGAAGTTTGACCAACAGGGAAATCTATGGATTCTGAACAGTTCTGCACCTACTACAGCACTTGTAAAATATGCTAATAATACATTTACGAAACTAAGCCATTCGGAATTAATGAAACTGAATCGAGGTACTATTCAGAATAGAAGTAATGGTGAACTGAGCAAAATCATTATTGACAGTAAAGGGCTGATGTGGTTTGTTAATAATAATTGGAACCAACCAGCAATCTACCAATATAATACTGAGAATGACAATATCATAGCCTATGAGAGTATAGTCAATCAGGATGGAACAATAATTAATATTCAAAATGGCATCCGCTGTGTAGTTGAAGATTTGGAACAAAACATCTGGGTGGGAACAAGTTTGGGACCTGTCGTGTTGGAAAGGAGCGAAATAGAGAATAATGGCAGTACGTTTACTCAGGTAAAAGTGCCTCGTAACGATGGTACCAACTATGCAGACTATCTATTGGCAAATATTGATATTTTAAGTATTGCAATAGATGGAGCAAACAGAAAATGGATTGGAACATTCAATAATGGTGTTTATCTGATCAGTGCCGACAACATGACTCAGCTACAGCATTTTACAACAGATAATAGTCCGTTACTTTCTAATTCCATTTTGTCTATTGCTATCAATCCAACGTCTGGTGAAGTATTCTTTGGAACAGGTAATGGACTTTGTTCGTATATTAGCGATGCCACAGAATCTAATACAGAAATGACGACAGATAATGTGTGGGCTTATCCTAATCCTGTAGAACCAGATTATACGGGACCTATTACCATAACAGGTCTGACACTGAATGCTGACGTTAAGATACTCTCGTCAAATGGAGCTATTGTCAACGAGGGACGCAGCAATGGTGGTACATACGTCTGGAACGGATGCGACAAAAAGGGTAGGAGAGTAGCCTCTGGTGTCTATATGGTTGCTACAGCAACGAATAAAGGTGAAAAAGGAACAGTATGCAAGATAGCAATAATAAAATAAAGATACAACAGTTTATTAATAGTCATTGGAGTATTGTCATTATCATACTTCTTACCCCGCTATTGCTCTGTTCTGTCTTACCTATTCTGCCTACACACGATGATTGGGCAGGAACAACAAAACCTGATTTCAACCCGTTTTTCATCAAAGAACATTTCTTCTTCTATGGTTATCATTGGCGGCCATTCGACACTTGGATAGGATATATAGTAGGAAGAAATCCGCAAGTTTTATGGCCTGCATTCAATCATATTCTTGTTGTAATAGGACATCTAATCTGTTCATTAGCTGTTTATAAACTATTGACAGTACTTCAATTCAACAAGACAGCAAGGAATATTTCTACTTTATTCTTTTTTCTTACACCAGCTACAATGGCTACTGTATCAGCCATTGACAGCCAAAACCAAGTCTATGCCTTAGTATGCGATATCATTGCATTTCTGTTGTATATCAAACTGAAAAGAGGAAAATATGTTGTTTGGATAAGCTTGATTTTCTTGGCTACCCTCTTTAAGGAAAATGGCTTGATGTGGGCATGGATTTGTCCTATCTTTGCCTATGGTTTTGATTTTATAGACAAAAAGATACTCAAAAAGGACTTAATAATTGGTATGGCCATTATGGCAGGTTATGCTTTGGCTATTTTATTACTTCCTAAAGATATCACTATTCATCCGGAATATGTACCTGAAGAATTTAAGATGATAAAAAATATCGTCAAGTTCTTCTTCTCATCATTCATTACTGTCGACTATATCTATCTGCTTCATCAACCCAGTCGTCAGTTGATATTAGCTGTTTGCTCTTTCCTATTGGCAGCACCTTTCTTGTATTTTGTGTTCATTCACAAAATAAAGCAATTTGCTAATAAGAAAATGATATGTACCTTTATTTGCCTTATAATAGCCGTTGCACCACATATTGGTACTGTATTCAGCATGATGCACGTCTATGCGGCTCTGGCTATGATAACGACTATTATAGCATATTCTATCAATTGTATTGACCATATAAAACCTGTTGCAATTGCTTTTGCATTATGGATAGTCACTGCTTTGCTCATTGATATTCATCTGATAGATTCATCCATCAAGTCAGGACTCATAGGAAAGCAGATGGCACAGGAAGCCATACAAAAGACTGGAGAGCCTGTAAAGCATGTCTACGTTATTATCATAGAGGACGACTATCCTAAATTGTCATCCTTCTGTGTTATTCCTAACGATGCTTTTGGATGGGGTTTGGCTGCACAATATGAAACTAACTATCAATGGCCGGAAACCATTGAAGATACAACGATAGAACGTTCTAATGATGCCCTCAAGACAGCAAGGGAATTAGGATTGGAAATGCTGAATAAACACCAACATGACTGTATTTGGATAGTTGATCATGAACATATTGATGTCGTTAAGAGATAAGATAAGTCTGTTCACTGACAAAACTTTCATGAAGTTTGTTTTGACAGGAATTATAAACACTATCGTGGGTACCGCGATTATGTTTATATTCTATAATGTCTTTCATCTGGGCTATTGGATTTCATCTGCTTCTAATTATTTCTTTGGAAGTGTCTGTAGTTATTTCCTAAACAAGCACTTTACTTTCCATTATCATGAGCAAGGATGGAATTCACTATTTCGTTTCATCATTGTCATTACTATTTGCTATCTGTTAGCATACGGAATAGCACAACCCTTGATGCAATGGATTCTCTCGAATTATAATAAGAATATACAAGAAAATATTGCCTTATTTTTCGGTATGTGCTTATTTGTCGTATTTAATTATCTTGGACAACGTTTTTTTGCATTTAAATGATGAATAATACAAAATTAGCTATCGTATTACCTTGTTATAATGAAGAAGAAATAATGCATGATTCTGCTAAACAGTTAACTTCTTTATTAGATAGAATGATATCTGATGATATTGTTAACAAGGAAAGTTTTATTGTATTTGTAAATGATGGCAGTAACGATAGAACTTGGACTATTATAAAGGAATTAAGCAATAGTAGTCAATATATACATGGCTTAAATTTAGCAAAGAATGTAGGTCATCAGAATGCTATTATGGCTGGTATGATGACGTTTAAGGATGACGTTGATGCAATAGTAACAATAGACGTAGATTTACAGGACGACATAGAATGTATTCCTAAGATGATTAAGGAAATGCAAGCTGGTAACGATATTGTATATGCTGTTAAAACGTCACGACAAGCCGATCCTATCCTAAAACGCTTATCTGCCCAAGTATTCTATAAATTACAGACCTCTATAGGTATAGAAATCATTTATAATCATGCTGACTTTAGATTAATGAGTCGAAAAGCGCTTGATATATTAGAAAAATACCATGAAAGAAACCTCTATTTACGTGGATTAATACCTCAAATAGGACTTCAATCATCAACTATTGAAGAGCATATTACTGAACGTAAGACAGGTACTTCAAAATATACATTCAGTAAAATGATAGGTTTAGCCTTAGATGGAATAACTTCCTTTAGTGTTAAACCATTATATTGCATCATTTATTTAGGTGTTCTGTTTATATTGATAAGCCTCTTATTAATCTTATATGTTTTGTATGTATATTTAAAAAATGAAACAGTAGCTGGTTGGTCATCAATTATGATTTCTATATGGATGGTAGGTGGTTTTATATTGATTTCTATAGGTACCGCTTGTATCTATATTGGAAAAATATATAATGAAGTAAAACAGCGTCCTTTGTATAACATACAAGAAATTGTATAATAGCTTTATTGCAATCCAAAACACAGTCTGATAGACTTGATTTTGCAACGTTCCATCACTTTCGAGATGAGGACGGGAATATACAATCCTGACAATAAATTAAGTGCAAAGAAAACAAAGAATAATTGTTCATTATAGAACAGTTTCCTCCATAATATCAGTTCTACGAACGTCTGAAAGGGTAGGGACATTAAGTAAATCTGAAAGATGTATTCCCTGAAACTGGAAAACAGATTTGGAAAATACTGGCCTATTCTCAAGCATAATGAACACATCATAAAGATACCTACGATAGACGTGAGTAGGCCTAATGAAAAATAATAGCAAGCAGTATATAGCAATACAAGAACCAACAATATGCCAATGTTTCCGATATACTTGTATAGCTCAAACCTGAAGAAAAAAATACCAAAGAAGAAATAAACCAGATAGTGCTGTACTTCCAGAATATAGAAAACATTCCAGCGACTTTCTAAATTAGTATCAATAAAGAATATAGCACAACAGAATAATAGAAAAGCTATCATTTTATACTTATTCTTACACAAGTAACAGAATAGCGGATACATCAGCATTAAGAACATCAAGACAGCCAAAAACCATAATGACTGTGATGAATGCCCCCGATAGTAAACAAATGACTCTAAGAAATTAGTCCATGACAGTTCTATAGGTGTCTTTGCAAACTGATTAAAAGAGCATTTTATCAAGTAATAGACAATAACAAAGAATACAAAGGGGATGACAATACGCTGAAACTTGTCTTTGTACAATGCCTTTGTAGGTATTTCCTTGCGTATTCTGCTTAGATAAAGTAATCCACCAGAAATGAAAATGAATAATGGCATACGTATAGGGTGAAATGGAAAAGACAGGGCCCTGCAAAAAAAATGGTTTTCGCCCGTTAACATATTTACCAGTTGAACATGAACCATAACAACCAGTAATATGTTAAGCCCCCTCAAAACAGACAACCACTCTATACGCTGCTTCATATTTTAACTCAACTCCAGCATTCTTTCAATAGGTTTCACAGCATCTTTAGCTATCTGAGGATCTACTTCTATCTGAGGCCATTCATACTTCAAGGTATTGTAGATCTTCAGGAGTGTGTTCATCTTCATGTACTGACACTCATTACAACTGCATTCCAATCCGCTCTCGCTTATTTCTGGAGGCACAGGGATAAATTCCTTATCAGGACAGCTACGTTGCAGCTCATGCAGTATTCCGGCCTCTGTAGCCACGATAAAACGCTTCTCTGAGGAATTCTGCGCATAGGTCAGCATTGTGGCTGTAGAGCCCTTTATATCAGCTACAGCAAGTACAGGACCCTTACATTCCAGATGTGCCATCACAATAGCATCAGGATATTGCTTCTTCAGTTCAAGTATTTTGTTGACTGAGAAACGCTCATGTACATGACAGCCACCATTCCAAAGCAACATATTTCTGCCTGTCACCTCATTGATATAATTACCCAGGTTATAGTCAGGACCAAAGATAAACTTTCCATCCTTTGGCAACTGATCTACCACCTTCTTCGCATTACCACTGGTCACTACCACATCAGTCAGTGCCTTCACAGCAGCTGTGGTATTCACATAACTGATGACCTGATAACCTGGATGCTCCTCCTTGTATTTCTTCAAATCCTCAGCCTTACAACTGTCAGCCAGCGAACAACCGGCATTCAGATCTGGACAAAGCACCACCTTTTCTGGTGAGAGCAGCTTACATGTCTCTGCCATGAAGTGCACACCACACATCACCATCATCTTTGCATCCGTCTCTGCAGCTTTGCGAGCCAAAGCTAAAGAGTCGCCTACAAAGTCGGCTATATCTTGAATATCTCCTATTGTATAATAGTGGGCTAGGATAATAGCACCTTTCTCTTTACACAGACGACGAATCTCTGCCTTCAGGTCAAGACCTTCGGCAACTGGTTCATCAATAAATCCTTGTTTTGTCCATTCCGTTTTCAACAACATATCATTATTTTTTTATTTTCTTTTTCTTTTTAAAAAAATAGAAATGAGTAGTATGATATGGCGTGGATAAGTGCAAAACTTACACGCCTTTTTCTTGCTCATTTAGTTATACCCATGTGGTTTTATGTTATACACAACTGCTGTTTATTCTTTCTTATTGAAAATGAGACAGGTGCGATAGTTTTCCACAATTTTCAAATCCGGTGCAAAATTACAAAGTTTATATCTTTTTTCAGCAAAAAAGCGTGGAAATCTTCAAAAAAAGCCGTGGATAAAGGTGTTGATATCCACGTGCATAAGGGTGCCAGTGTATTATACACAAGTTATGATTAAGTTATTAACAGGGTTTTCCACACACTTATCCACATTATTTTTTAAGGTTTAAGGTTTGAGGTTTGAGATTTATTTGTAATTTTGCAGTCGATATGAGAAAACTGCGTACCATAGAGATGAAAAGACTTTCGGTGGAAGAGTATCATGAAGCCGAGAAGACACCATTAATAGTAGTATTAGACGATGTGCGATCTATGCACAACGTGGGTAGCGTTTTTCGCACAGCCGATGCTTTCCGATTGGAAGCTGTCTATCTGTGTGGTATCACTGGTTGTCCGCCTCATGCTGAGATTCATAAGACGGCATTAGGTGCTGAGGATAGCGTAGATTGGCGCTATTTCAACACGGCACTTGAAGCTGTAGAAGAACTAAAGGGTAAGGGAGTCACCGTCTATAGTATTGAGCAGGCTGAGGGCAGTACCAAACTGCCTGAGTTCAAACCAGAACCAGGCAAGCCTTATGCTATTGTGATGGGCAATGAGGTGAAAGGTGTTCACCAGGAAGTCATTGATGCCAGCAATGGCTGTCTGGAGATTCCTCAGTATGGCACAAAACATTCAATGAATGTGTCAGTAACGGCAGGTATCGTTATCTGGCACTTTGTGAGTTCACAATTATAAGAGAAGCTTTTCTATCTTCTCAATAATCGTTTCAGGACGTATATTCGTCATACAACGGAAATCACCATGTATGCAAGGCTTTTGTCCATAGATGCTACATGGACGACATTCCATATCCAGTTGTATGGCATTCTCTTTATCCTGATTCCATCCTAAGAAGCCTGCCATAGGATGTGTGGCACCCCAGATAGAGATAACCGGCGTGTTTACTAATGATGCCAGATGCATATTGGCAGAGTCCATTGATACCATCACGTCCAGATGGCTTATCAGTATTAATTCCTGACGAAGGGTGTCTATATGCTGCGATACAAAGGTGCATTGTGGCATCTCTTTGATCCATTGATTAAAGGTTTCTTCCTCATCCTTACCACGTCCAAAGAGGAAGATACTGTAATCAGGATGATTTGCCACCAGCGAGCGTACCACTTCTTTCATCTGCTCCTTGGGATATATCTTTCCCTGATGGGCAGCAAAGGGAGCAATACCTATCCATTTCTCATCTTCTTTCTTATCTCTGAACAGCTCTGGCAACTGCGACATATCGCCACCTTCAGGTGGGAAGATAGAAACGAACTGATTATTTTCTATGGGGAAGCCCAACTTAGTAAAAACCTCTGTATAGTTTTCGAAAGAGGTGGGCAGTTGCTGCTTCACCTTTTTCTTCATGTTCTTATTCACCAGCGCATGACGCATCTTGCGATGCTTGTCAATATGTGCCACCTTGAAATGACCCAGGTTAAAGCGCAGACGCAGATAATTAGAACGCAACACAGAGTGCAGGTCGGCAACATGGGTGAACTGCTTGGCAGCCAGTCGGCGGTAAAGTCTGTTCAGTCCTTTCACACCATGATACTCACCTTTCAGGTCGGCCTCCATAAAGTTCACGTTAGGAGCCAGGTTCTCAAAGAACGGACGGGCAAAGGCACGACTCAGCACAGTGATTCTCACATCAGGATACTGTTGGGCAACACCCCAGACAATAGGCACCGTCATAGCGACGTCGCCTATTGCTGAGAATCGTATTACTAATATGTGCTGATGCTTCACCCTTTTTAATCT
>JAEEGL015019700.1_pt1 | contig 13075 bp, 8 predicted proteins | sample 9134231 | NCBI WGS metagenome assembly JAEEGL01 (sample SAMN16246548, study PRJNA631951) | gut metagenome | biome: gut microbiome; feature: rumen; material: fiber-attached | host: Bos | place: Iran: Karaj | collected 2018-10 | reverse complement strand
CTCCAGTAAGGGTGAACAATTTTTATGGGGGAGGGGGATACTATTTCGTACAAGAAAAAATTTTTTAATAAATAAGTATGTAATAATTTTATGACTTCATAAGCTCAAATAAAGAGGAAAATGAAGAAAAAGATGATTTTGATTCTCAATCAGATAATTAGGTAGTTTTAAATTAAATTTAATTAAATAAGGTTTATTATAATTTTATAAATTATTAATCATGTTAATTGTTGTTCTATAATTGAAATATAAAAATTTTTATTTTTTTTTTGGGGGGCTACTATTTCGGACTGATAGAATGATCTGGTCAAAAAATTTCTTGGGGGGCTACTATTTTGTGGGGACCACTATTTCGTGCTATACGGTACTTATATTATTCTTTAAATATTGAATAATCTCATAAAAATAATAAGAAGCAATAATAAAAATTAAAAACATTTATTTAAATAAATTTTATTAAAAGAAAAACATATTAAATTACCTAAGACTATAAAACTTTGGAAACTGATAGTAAAATTGGCTCGATTAAATAATTGATTTTAGAAAACAAAATATTTTTAAATTAGTATTTCATGCTTTTTAATATATTTTTTTGAAATTTTAAATTTTTAAAAGGTTATTCTACTTTTTAATTTAATTATATATATAAAATATATATAAATATTTATCGAATTTATTTTTTTATTGTATTTTTTATTCAATTGAAAATCAGTTTCTAAATTTTTTCTTTTACTTATCTCTAATTAAATCAAAAATTTTTTGAATATTTTATAAAATTAAACATTTGTTATAAGTTAAATGTTTTCATTGAATTTTTATTAAGAATATTTATTGTTTCTCTTTTGATAATCATTGCATTTCTTTGATTTCAAAATATAAATTTTTGTTTTTTTATTTATCTACTAATATTTATCATCTTATATTATTAAATAATTTTGTTTATCGTATGTTTTATGGAATTATATTTAAAGAATTAATATATTTTTTGACATTTTTTTAAATAATTTATCAAAAAAATTGAATTTTTTGGTTAAAAAAACTAATAAGATTAACTTTTAACAAAAAATAAATCAATATACAAAGAAAAAATTAAATACAATCCAATAAATAAATTTTAGTATTATTTCTTACTTTTCTCACTATTTCCAAAAGGAAGATATTTATAAATTTTTTCTTCAGAAAAATATTTTTCTATAATAAATTTTTTAATAAAATCAATATCTTTAACCATTAAATTCAAATAATAATTATTATGATCAAAATCATTACTTGTATAACTTCTTCTAATTACATTACTATAATAAACAGAAATTTCATTACTATTTTTATTTAAAGACCCATTTTTATATAATTTAATTAATTCATTTGAGTCTCCAACCCAAAATTCTTTTTTACCATCTTTCCAAGAACCATATTTAACATTATCACCTTTAATTTTAACACCTAATCCATTCATTTTTCCATTTTTCCAAAAACCTAAATAAGCTTCAAATATTAATACATCCCAAACATAAATTCCAAAACCTTCTTTAATTTCATTAATATAATTCCCAATATATTTTTTATTATCTCCCCAAGAAAATTCACCATATCCATTCATTAATCCATTTTTAAATTCTCCTTCATATTTATTATTATTTATATAAGTTATTATACCAAAACCATTCATTTGATCATTATAAAATTCTCCTTCATAAATTGTACCATCTTTCCATTTAAAATATCCTATTCCTTCTTTTTTATTATTTTTATATTCTCCTTTATAAAAAGATCCATCTTTCCATATTTCTATTCCTATATCATTTATATTATTTTTTATCCAATTACTTCCTTCAATTGAATATCCATTTATATTTTTATAATAACCATATCCTTTTGGTTTATTTTTTTCATATTCTCCTAAATATTCTGTTGTATTTGAAGGATTTGTAAATTTTGCATAACCATTTAATTCATTATTTGTAAATATACCTAATAATTTATAATTATCATCCCATGTTATCACTCCGAAACCTTCTTTAATTGTTTTTGTTTTTTTTTTTGAATCTTCATTTGTTTCTGATATTGTTAATTGTTTTAACTGACCTTTATGATTAAATTTATTTTTTTTTAAAAGAAAATATCCTTTCATTTTGAATGAAGTATCTTCTTTATGTTTTTCAATGTTTGAATCTATGATATTTGAGTTAGCTATTAATAAATTATTTTTTCCATTTTCAGAATTGCCTGAAGATGATTCATCATTAGCATCTGAATTTAATTCTAATGATTGTCTTTTATAAATTTTTCTTTCTTCCTTTAATCTATTGAATTTTCTTATGGATTTTACTTGTCTAAATTTAGATTGAATATGAATTATATTTTGAACTAAGTAAAAATAATTATTTTTTGCATTATATGATTGGATTATTTCTGGTTCATTTAGTGAATTTCCTGTTTTAATTATTATGTTTGAATTATTTTTATTCTATAATATTTTTTAAATTTATATTAATATATATATACAACGTAACAACTATTTCCACAACATTTGTTAAGACTACCTCCCATTTTTTATAAATTTTCATTTGTTTAAAAATAAATATTTAATAAATTGTTAATAGAAATAATTTAATAATGTTAATCTTATATCTTAAAAAGCATAAATCAATTTTTATTTATTTATTTTTAATATTATTCTAAAGATTAAAATAAGTTAGAATAAAAACAATAAATTAAAATGGATGAAAAAAAAGTCAAAAAGCTTAAAAAAGTAATTTCAAAATAAATTATATAAATTAGAGTCTTTCACAATTTGACATTATAATCGAAAATGCAAAAAAAATAAATGAATTTGATTATAATAAAATGATGGAAGATTTTGAACTTGAAAGTAGACATCAAAAAATATTGAATAAGATAAAAAATAAATGGAGAAAAGTGGGAATAAAATATAAAGAAAGAGTAGAAGAATTAAAAAAACAGAATGAAAAAACTTATATATTAAAAAGTAAACTTTTAGAAAAAAAATTAAAAGAAAAAGAGGAAGTACTTCAAAAAAATATTGATACTAAAAAAAGATTAAAAAGTGAAGAAAGAGAAAGATTAGGAAATTTAATGAAACAAAAAACAGAAAATGTTGCTCAGAATTTAGTTGTATATTTAAAGAAACAAGAAGAAGAAAGATTAAAATTAGAGAAATCCATGTTTCAAAAAAGTAAATTTCATATTTAATTTTAATTAGTGGAATTAATTGAAGAAAGACTTAATAAATATAGGGAAGATGTACAAGAAAAATACAGTAAAAAATTACAAAATAGTTTAAAGAAATATCAAAATAATTTAAAAAATTTTTTAACTAAAAAAGAAGAAGAAGAAAAAGAGAGAAAAAAAAAAGCAATTAAAAAATATGAAGGATATGTAAAAATAATTTAAATAAAATTATGATTTAGTATTTTGCAATGAAAGAAAAGAAATTACAAAAAAAATTGAAATTAAAAAATTCTCTTTCTAAATTAGAAGAAAAAGAAGAAAGAAAAAAACAAATAGAAATAAATTCTGAAAAACAAAGAAAAGAAATTTTAAAAAAAATAGATAAAATGGTAAACAAAAAAGAAGAATATGAGAAAAAAAAAGAAAAAATATTAATAAAAAACCAATCATTACAACAAGAACATTTTAGAAAATTAATAAAAAATAAATTATTAATTACTCAATTTGAAGAAAATAGAAGAGAAAATATTTTAATGGATGAATCTGAAAAACTAAATAGAGGAATAAACAAAGATTTTAATGTAGAAACAAAAAGAATTAAAGCACATATGTCTTTGATTAATAATCAAATTGAATATGAAGAAGGTTTAAAAAGTTTTAAAAAAAGAATCAATTCTATTCAAGATGAATCTATTCTTAAAAAAACTCCACAAGAAAAATATAATTTATATATTGAAAAATTAAGGAGAGAAGAAGAAAAAAGAAAAAAAGAAGCTGAAGCTAAATTAGAGAAAATTGCTTCTTAATAATAATAATATTTTTTTTTTATATAAAAACAAAGTATAAATAAAAATAAAAGATATTAACACCTTAATTTTTTTAGATATTTTTTTTTTCTTAATAAAAACATCTTTCATTCTTAGTAATAGATGAAATAGATATAGAAATAAAAAATTGAAAAATAATTTATATTTTATAAATAAATTATTATTAATTTATTTAATATAATATGTCTAAAATACTTAAAATCAAGTTTAATACTTTTGTTAAAAGATTAGAATTCCCTGATTCTTTTCAAAATTTTATAAATTATATTCATCATAATATAAAGAAAGAAGATGATTCATTAGCGTTTAAATTTGTAGAAGAAAAAACATCAAAAGAAATTAAAACAGAAGATGATTATCAAGAAATTAAAGCTCAAGCAAGTAGTTCTTTTATTCCAAAAATTAATATTATCCTTCTTCCAAAAGAAGAAATTAATATTAAAGAAAAAGATGAAAAAGATAATCCTACTTTTATAAAAGAAGAAAAGTTAGAAATTAATGAAAGAAATAATGATAATAACTCAATAAGTAATAATGCAAATGAGAATAAAAAAGAAAATGATAATAAAATTAATAATGAAGAAATCAATTCTAAAATTCATGATGTAATAACATCAATTGTAAAAGAAAAAATGCAAAAAATTCAAGAAGTTTTAATTGCAGATATATATAAAAATGTTCAAATTCCTGAAAATGAAGATATATTAAACAATAAAAATATAAATAATGAAAATCTTCAAATAAGTATGTTAAACAAAGATTCATTATCTCTTTCCATTCATAAAGTAAAATGTAATGGTTGTAATTCCCTTGAAATTGTAGGACCATGTTTTAAATGTATTAAATGTCCAAATTATAATTTATGTTCTAAATGTGAAGAAGAAATAGAACATAATATTGATCATATTTTTATTAAAATAAATTCTGAATCTCAAATGGTAAATGATTCATTTAATATAAAATATAAAAATGAAGGATTAAATTACTTAATTCGTTATTATAATTTGAAAATCTTAAGAAATGATGATAACTATGTAAAAATTCAATTAATAAATAGTGGTAAAATCAATTGGGAAAAGGGATATAAATTTCATTGTTTACAAGAATATAGTGAAATTTTAGGTGAATCTGCTACAATTGATTATACTAAGGTTGGAAATGAAACTGAAATTGATTTGTTATTTAAATTAGAAAAAAATAAAACAATATTAAATGATAAGAATAGAAGTTCATTCGTTTCATATTGGCAAATGTTTGATCCAAATGAACTCCCTTTTGGAAGAGTGACTAAATTAATCATTAAAGTAGATTAAATTTAAAATTAAAAAGAAATTGAATTTATAATTTTTTTTGGAAGAATAGTAAATAAAAAACCTAATACTTATTTAATTTATGAGTTATTATTAATATTACCATAAAGTTTATGACATAATAAATAATCTTCTATAAAATTATTTGTTACTCCTTTTGTTAAAGATGAAGTTTTTTCCTATAACAAATAGAAATTCTATGATTATTATTTCTTTTAAAATAAAATCTTTGAATTTCTTTAAGATTAAAAAGAGAAAATTGATTTTTAAAACTCTTTTAATATCATAAACAAACATTTAGTTTTTTTAAAGAATTTATATTATTTTTGGATTTTATCATATATTATTCAAATTCCAATTTATATGATAATAATGTAATTATATTTATTAATATTATTTTCATTCTTAAAAAAATGTAATTAATTTATTTATTAATTATTTAGATTACCATTTCCATATTATATATCAATATTATGTATATAATTATTTAATTATAATATTAATTTGATGATTTTCTTCATTTTCTTTTTCATTATTATTTTTATATAACTATTTCATATAATATTTTTTTATCTTTTTAGAACATTAAAGTAAATATCATCTCATTGAAAAATACTATTTTATTTGTCGGTAAATTCACTTTTCACTAAAATTCTCAATTAATATTTTATCATTATTTGATAATTATGTATTTAAATATTATTAAATAAAATTTAATTTAGAGTTAAAATTCTGAATATATTCAATTATATTAAAGATAATTATTTATAATTTAAATTCTAATATAATAATTATTTTAAAAAATTATAATTTAAAAAATATAAAACATTTATTGCTTTATAAATTATTTATATAAATTTAAATTGCTCAATTTAATTATTTAATTTTTAACATTCTATAACACTCAAAGCTAGTATTTTATTAAATAAATACAAAAAATTTATTTATTGATATCTATAATTCAAAAAATATTTGATAATTTTCTTTATATATTGGCGTTAACCTTCCAATAAAAATTTTAAAATTATAATTTTAAAACAATATTCTGAAATGAAAACTTTTTTGAACAAATAAAAATGAACTAATTAAAAAATTATATACAAAAAATCATCCAAAATTACCATATAAATGGTTAATTGACATTTGACTTTGTCTTTTCATAGTTTTCATTTTTTCCATTTTTTGATTTGACCCTTCTTTTTCTTCTAATAATTCATTATTCTTTTTATTTTCATTTTCCATAAAATTTTGTAAAAATTGAGTAATTAAAGGAGGATCATTTGGATTATTTTGACCCCCTTGATTCTTCTTAATACTTTCATTAATTAAATCTATAAAACCATACCCTGAATTTCCACTTTTTTGTGTTTTAAATTCTCTTATATTATCACATGACCTTTCTCTTTTTTGATCTTTTTTTTTTTTAAATAAATCTGGGACAGGACTTTTTTGATTTTTAAAATTACTTAAAAATGAAAAATAGGAAATATCTGGTTTTTTAGTTAATTTATTTGTTTTATATTTATTATATTGAAAATCTGTTTCACCTGATTCATAATCTTTAAGTATTGATTTTATTTTTTTTCTTAAATTTGGTATTTTAGAATATTTGTAATCACTTAACTCATCTATATTTTCATATTTTCTATTTATTGAAAAAGAAATTTCAGTTGAACACATTGAAATATTATTTAAATTAAAACTATTATTAACAGTAACATTGTTATTTTGTTTGTTATTTTTTATAAAACTATTATTTTGATTATCATTATTGTTATTTTTTTTGAGAATGTTATAATGATTATTGTGATTATTATTATTTAAATTAATATTCGAATTTAAATTTGTATTTATATGATTATTATCATTTATAATATTATTATCACTTATATTACTTTTACTCTCATTAAAACTAACTTTACTTTTTTTATTTTGTGGGCTATTATTATCACTATAATTACTCTTATTTCTTGAATCTTCAAAATTATTCTCTAATTTATTTTGTGTTTTTTGCTCAATTTTAGAATCATAAATCCTCTGAGTCTGAACAAAAAAATCAGAACCCTTCATAAAATTTTCATTAGGATAAATTTCATTATTAATTTCATCAGGTTTAAAAGGAGTCATATTATCATTTTTATTCATTATATAACTGTTCAATAAATCATCATCAGAATATTTTTCTGAAAAATCAATTTCATTATTAATAATATTTGGACCTTTAATAGTATCAGCATCTTTATTAGAAGCTTCATTAAATCTACTTGAATCAGTTCCACTTTCATATTTTTTTGTTCTTGCATTTTCTAATTGATATTTCTTATCATATTCATCACCATCATTACGAGAAGAAGTAAAAGAGTCATCATAATCGTCTTCAATTTGTGTAGCTTCTTTTATAGTTTTTAAATTATTAATTTCTCCACTTTTATTTTTATTGTCATTATATCTTTTTTTAAAATTATTATGCTCATTTTCAAAATCAGATATAGTTGGAATTGATCTTAAATCTTCAATTGAATCAGACACATTTGAATTTGTCATTTCTTTATTTTTATAAAGACCATTTGTTGTATAAAAAATTTTTTGTAATCTAGACATTAATCTTGTTATTTGTTTCATATTAAAAATAGATTTTTCTTGAATTTTTTGCCATATTACAGAATAACTTTTTGAAATTTCAATAGCATCTTTTTTATTTAAATAAAATAATTCTGCTTTTCTTGATTTAACTACAGCACATAAAGGACTTCTTTCATTAGAAAACATTAAAACATCACCAAAATGTTCATTTTTCCTAATATCTAATATTTTTAATTTTTGATATTCACCATCATCTTCTTCAAATGGATCATTTATATTTTCTTCATTTGGCATTATATTATTTAAAAAATTACCTATTTTTGCTACTTGAGTTTTCATTTGATTAAAACAATTTGATGAAGTTTGACTATATTTAAAATTATTATTTAATGATGATTGAGTTGTTTCTTCTTTATTTACTCTTTGTGATATTTTTATTGGAAGTTCTAATGTAATTTTCCCTTTTTTTACAAATATTATATCTTCTACAAATTCACCATCTTTTATTAATATATCATTTTTAATTGCTAAAATTGGATTAAATGCAAAAATCACACTAACAATAAAATCTTTATTATCAAAATTTTTAAAAAAAATAAAATTTTGAATTATTGGTTCATACATACTATAAACCAAATTATTTTTTAAAGTTATTGGAAGTTCTTCTATTAAATGTCTTTCTTCTTCTTCATTTGTATGTTTATGTTTAATATATCTATCAATTCTTTCAAATAAATCATTGGAAAAATCATCATAAGTCATTTTAATATCTTCTAATACTTTATATTTTTTAAAATATTCTTCTTCTTTATCATTTTTACTTTTAACATAATTACTAATTGAAGTTAAAACCCAAGAATAAGCCATAATACCAACAATTTCAATCACTATTCCAAAAATTTTTTCATTTGGAGTTACACAAGTTAAATCTCCATAACCTACAGTAGTTACTGTAGTTATTAAATAATAAATTCCTAGGAAATATAATTGAGAAAAAGTATATTCTGTAAAATTAAAATTTACAATCCAACTGGGATAATCATTTCTTCCAATAAATATAAATAAACATGATACTACATGTATTGTAAGACAAAATATAGCAAATCCTTCTAAAAAACTTAAGTATCCATTATATATTTCATATTTATCTAATTTTTCATCTAAATATTGAAAAAATTTATTTTTAAATAAACGACTTGTTTTTACTAATCTCATACATACAAATAAATAATAAAATTGACTTGAATATTTATATGAACTTAAAAAACCTGTGTCTTGACAAGATTTATCGAAAATTGTAAAAATAGTTTTAAAAGGAATTGCTCCTAAAAAATTTACTATAAACCAATGTTTAAGATAGTGAATGAACATTGATTTTAATCCAGTATTTAATAGATCATCTTCATTAAAAAATCCAACAAAAAAATGTATAAATAAATCCAATAAATGAGTAAAATCAATAAATAAATTAAATATATTTGAAAAGGTAAAAAAAGGACCTTGTCTACAATAAATATCATTATTTCCTAAAAAAAGAGGAATAAAAATTAAATCATAAAAGACACAAATAACAATAAAAAAATCTAAAACTAATAATATACGAGAATCCGGATGAATGAAAAATTTCGATATTTCTTCATCATCACATTCATCTAAAGAATCATAAACTAAACCTTTTCTTTGTAAATCTCTATATTTTTCAATATCCACTTTTTCTTCATTTTCACTTTCATTAGTATTATTCTTATTTGAATCTTCAAAAGATTCATTTTCTTCTAATATATATGTTTTTTTTACATTACTATTTTTTGTTCTTTTTCTTTTTAAAGGAGTTAAAATTAAACTTTTTTTTAAATCTTGAGTTATTTCATTTATTTCAAGAATATTTTTATTTGACACTCTTGACATATTAAATAATTGTTCATTATCTTCATTAAAAGTATTTGTAAATAATAACTTTTCTGAAAAAAAATGCTGATTATTATGATTATTGTTAATATTTTCATCTTCTGATTTTTGAAAATTGGAATATATACTTTTATCTTTATCATTTTTTCCTCCATTAACAACTTCACTCCATTTTTTTACTATTTTAGAAGATTTTTCTTTTTTTGGACTTTGCATTAAAGTAAAAGTTTTTTTAGGAAGTTCAAATTTAACTGTTTTTTGTGGTTTTAATTCTCCTGTGGTTGTGGAAGTTCTTTTCAGAAAATTATTATTTTGATTATTTGATAAATTATTTAGTTTTTTAGTATCTTTTGGCCTTAAAGAACTTTTTTTACTAAAAGAACTAGTTCTATTTAAACGAAATACATCTAAATTTTTTTTTTTTTCAATAATATTACTCACATCTTGGTTATTTAATTTGTGATGACTTTTTTTACTGTTCCTACTGTTTATACTGTTTCTACTATTTCTACTGTTTCTAGAATCTGATCTAAAATAATTGTATTTAAATCTATTATTATAATTATTAGTATTATTATGATTATAATTATTATTGTTATTGTTATTGTTATTATTGTTGTAATTATTATTAATACTTTCATTAGATTTATTTGATTTAATTGATAAAACGGTTTTTTCTTTAAAATTATCTTTAATATCTTCTTTATAATTGTCTTTATTCAAATCTTTTAATCTCAATCTTTCTTTTCTTGATTTACTTCTACTTCTATGCATTTTATATGATTTAAATGATTTATTACTTTTATTAGTTTTATTGGTTCTATTTGTTTTGTTAGTTCTATTTGTCCTATTACTTCTATTCGATAATAATATATTATAATTTTTATCATTTCTATTAGTTAAACTACCACGTTTATATCTATTAGAATATTGATTCATATAACCTTTATTAGAGGATAAATTAATATTAATTTTTCTTAATTTAGATTTTGATGATAATACATTTTGCAATGATTTTACATTAGAATTTTTAGGTTTTTCTTCTACATTGTTTGCAAATATATCATCATCAAAATTAATAATAGTTTCTTTTAAATCATTTACTAATTCTGTTAAATATAAACTTCCTTGCGCTGTTATTTTTGATTCTCTTCTTATTTCCCTTGAATTCATATAATTCAAATAATCTCCAGTTTCCATATATGATCTATCACGACCACTATTTCTTCTTGATTTTTGATATAAATCAAACATTGAGTCTTCTTTATACATTGTTTTAGTACTCCTCATTTTCATAGAACTATTTAAGTAAAATTATTTTATAAAATAAAAGTTTAAAAATATTATAAGAAAAAAAAATTGGCTTTTGATGAAAATTAAATATAAATAAACAGATAATTATTGGTTTTTACATATTTAAAATTTTAAGAAACCATTCTTTATATTAATAATTTTTTTGATAGTGTTGATATCAGAAAAAAACAATAAAATAATTTTTTATTTTCTATTTATTATTTAGATTAATCTTTTGAAGACTAATTCATTAGAAAATTTGTTTATATATTACATAATATTTTTGAAAAATATTCATTTATTTTATATATTTAATAAAGTGATTTCTCCTATTTAAATATAAAAATAGAATAAAAATTTTAAAGTTTTAATAATAGCAATTTATTATAATTAAATCAAAAAATAATAAAATCGTAACTAAAATAAATTTTTAAATTAATTTAAAAAAAAATAAAAAAATGAAAAAAATAATAAACCAAAGTATACCCAATGAATTTTCTCCTTCATTGATCCATTATAATGTAGATCATAATGAAAATTTAATAAATGGATTTTATAATCCAGCTGAATTAACTGCAATGAGAGAAGAAAGATTAAGATTAGAAGAAGAACAAAAAAAACAAATTTTATTTGAAGAAAATTTACAAAAATATCGAAATAACATTAAGAAATATAATCAAACTCATATTCAAGATAGTGTGAATGAAACTACTACTTCAATTTCTTCTATACAAAGAGGAAAAGAATATAATGAAAATTTAAGAAAACAAATGAAAATAAAAAACGAAAAGAAAAATCAAAAAAAATTAAAAAATAATGATAATAATGAAAATAAAAAACAATTAAATAATAATTTTATACCAATCAATGAATCTAAACAATTTACTCAAGGAAGTGAAGTAATGAATACTTTTAGTTTTAAAAATAATATGAATTCTTTAACAACAGAAGAAAATATTAATAATATAAATTATGAAAATATAAAAAATAATAATAATAATAATAATAATGTAAGAGATATTAGTGGAAATATATTAGAACAAATAATAGAACAAAATTCACTTTATAATAATATTTCAAATGATAATTCAATAAATACAAATTCAATGAATAATTTAAATAATATTCAAGAAAAAATAAATCAAAATATTGAAATGGTAAAAAATTTCCGTCAAAATGGTTTATCATCATTATTTAATGATGATAAAAATTTAAATAATAATGATAATTTTTCTCACATAATAAAACAAAGTGAAATTAATGATTCTATATCAACCTCTTTTTATCCAAGTCAATATCCAAATTATCCAAATAATTCTTTTATCACATCATTTAATTCAAATAAGAATTTTTATAATAATTCAAATATGACTGAATTACAACAAAAAAGATATCAAAAAGCTTTGAAAAAAATGATGATAGAACAATTAAAAAATAATCAAATTAATATACCTTCAATTTGTAGTTGTGGTCAATTACAAAGAAAAATTGATGCTTTATTAAATGAAAATAGAGAAATTACTCCTGATGATTTAATGAATGTTGATTGTGCTAATAATTGTATTTATTATCAAAAACCTGGAGAATATCATAAAGCTTTGAGTAATATTATTCAAGGAATAAGAAATTTAAAAATGAAAAATAATAAAAAATAGTCAATGAATATTTATTTTTTTAAATATTAGTTTTAATATATAATTATTTTTACAAATTCTTTTTCATTTTATGAATGAAATAAATATTCAAAAAGGTTTTTCATCCATATATCAATGAGGACATTTAAAGATTAAAAATTAGATTTTTTTAATTATGAAAAATTTATAATTTTTTTAATTAAAATTAAATATACAATAAAATTTCTTATTTAATGATTTATAATAATTTATTTTTATTATTGGGGATTGGGGATTGGGGATTGGGGATTGGGGATTGGGGATTGGGGATTGGGGATTGGGGATTGGG
>JAEEGL014647500.1_pt1 | contig 13075 bp, 7 predicted proteins | sample 9134231 | NCBI WGS metagenome assembly JAEEGL01 (sample SAMN16246548, study PRJNA631951) | gut metagenome | biome: gut microbiome; feature: rumen; material: fiber-attached | host: Bos | place: Iran: Karaj | collected 2018-10 | reverse complement strand
TGCAACATCAATGGGATTAACTCCACTTGGCGGTATTATGATGGGTACACGTACAGGCGATTTGGATCCATCCGTAATGAATTACTTATGTAAATGCACCGGAATATCAGTTGAAGAAATGTATCAAATCTTCAATAAAAAATCTGGTTTCTTAGGCGTTTCAGCAGTTTCAAATGACTCAAGAGATGTTCTTGCTGCAGCTGCTGCCGGAAATAAAGATGCTCAACTCTCAATTAGATTATTTACAAGACGTATTGCCGATTTTATTGGCCAATATTTTGTTAGACTTGGCGGAGCAGATTTAATTATCTTCTCAGCAGGTATTGGTGAAAATTCTTGGGAGGCTCGTGAAGAAATCTGTAAAGAAATCGCACCTGCACTCGGCTTAAGTATCGATTACGAACTTAATAAGACTTTAAGAGGTAAAGAAGGACAAATCTCTTTACCAGATTCCAAAATCAAAGTAGTCATTATTCCAACAGACGAAGAAGTAATGATTGCAAGAGATACATTTGCTTTCTATAAGAAATAATATGGAAAAACTCATTCTAGAAAGACTTCAAGATAAGCTTCAATTAATTGATGAGTTTTTCGCTACAATTGAAAAGTTTGATCGAATTGCGGTCTTTAGACATGAAAAACCAGACTATGATGCTTTCGGTTCTCAACTTGGCATGGAAACCTTTATCAAAGATAACTGGCCAGAAAAAGAAGTTATCTCTGTTGGTGATGACCACGTTACATTAACCGGAAAATGTTTTCCGGTTATGGAAGTTTATGAAGATAGTTGGTTCGAACAAGACTTTTTAGCAATTATCTTAGATTTATCCAATATGGATAGAATTTCAGATGAAAGAGCAAAGAAAGCTAAATTCACAATTAAAATTGATCACCATCCATTAGTCGAACATTTTGGTGATATCGAAATTGTTGACGAGACTATGTCTGCTGCTGCAGAGTTAATTGCAGCAATTTTCTTCTCAAAAGAAGACAAATATAAAATCTCTACTAAAACCTGTGAGTACCTTTATAAAGGTATTGTCGGTGATTCAGGAAGATTCTTATATGAATCCACCACTGCTCATACCTTCTTAATCGCTCAAAAGATTCTTGAATCTGGAGTTGAATTATCAAAGGTTTATCATGAGATTTACGATAACGACAAAAACGAATTGCTCGTTAGAACTTATATTCTTAAACATTACAAAGTAACTCCACACGGTGTTGCTTACTATGTTTTAACAGACAAACTTTTAAAGAAATTCCATTTACAACCAATTCAAGGTAAAGAAAATGTCAACATTTTCGCCCACTTCACAGGCATTAACGCTTGGCTTTCAATTACCGAAGATAAAAAGAAAGGTAACTGGAGAGTTTCAATTAGAAGTGCAGGGACTCCAATTGATAAATTAGCAGAGCAATATGGCGGAGGAGGCCATGCTCAAGCTAGTGCTACTAAATTTAAAACAAGAAAAGAAGTCAAAGACTTCATTAATGCTTTAGATTCATTATTTGAATAATTTTATGACATACACCCCACTCCACGTCTATAGCGGATACTCGCTTTTAAAGTCCGGTCTTAAAATAGACCAATATTTAGACGCGGCCAAAAAAATGGGGCTCACCACTGTTGGCATTTCTGATCTTGCTACTATGGCTGGAGCACCAGTTATAAATGCAGAAGCTAAGAAAAGAGATTTAAAAGTAATATTTGGAGAAGATTTAATAATCGAGAATTTGTTATTTTCCTTCTTCGTTTTAAACGAAACTGGATATAAAAATCTTCTTAAAATGTCATTGGAAGTCGAAAAAGGAAACAACCTTAGAGACGTAATACTCGAACACAATGAGGGATTAGCAGTCGTTTTATCAACTCAAAATGATGCATTAAAGCAAGCATTAATTACTGATGAAAATACTTTTGCAAGAAAGTTATCTAAACTTACACGTGGTTTTGAAAACTTCCACTTAGGTTTACAAGTAACTGACGAAGAAGCTTATATCAAAACGATGAGAGAATTTGCCTTCTTACATGGTTATGAACTTTTAGCGTTCCCATCAGTTAAATACGTTAAAAAAGAAGACGCAATTGTCCTTGAAATGATGAAGGCAATTGATTCTAAAGAAGTTTTAGAGATTAAAGCTCTTGAAGGCGATGAATACCTTAAAACTCCTGAAGAAATTGAAAAACTTTACACAAAAGAAGAGCTTGAAAACGTTGAAAAGTTAGTCTCTCAAATCGATTTCACTTTCATGAAACCAAGAGGAAAAATGATTTCTTGGTTAGAAGTAACTGGAGAGTCAGGCGACCAAGCTCTTGCTCGACTTGCTAAGCAAGGATTACAAGAGAGAGGAAAGACTGGCCCAGAGTACGCTGAAAGACTTAACTTTGAACTTAATACTATAAAACAAATGGGTTACAGCGATTATTTCTTAATCGTTCAAGACTATATCAACTTTGCTAAGACACACGGAATCGCTGTTGGTCCAGGTCGTGGATCTGCATCTGGCTCCTTAGTTTCATATGCCTTAGGAATTACAGTCCCTGACCCACTTCAATATAACTTGTTATTTGAACGTTTCTTAAATCCTGCTCGTCAGACAATGCCAGATATTGACGTTGACTTCAGCGATATTCATCGTGAAGAAGTTGTTGCCTATATCCGTCAAAAATATGGTTCAAATCACGTCGCACGTATCGCGGCCGTTCAAACATTAGGCGCGAAAGCTGCCTTAAACGATGTCGGAAGAATCTTTAATTATGAGAAGCACGACATTGAATTATTCACTAAACTCATCAAAGACGAGAGATTTGATAAATTAACACTTAGAGAAATATATAAGGCTAATGCTCAATTTAGAGAATTGGTTAATAACGATAAATACTATTTAGAAATCGTTTCACTCGCCAGCAAAATTGAGGGACTTCCAAGACAAGGAAGTTTACATGCTGTCGGTATCGTTTTAAATGCTGAACCACTTGAAGGTGTTATTCCACTTTCAAATGCTTTTGATGGTGGCTATGTAGAACAATTCGAAAAAGACTATATCGAAGAGCAAGGATTCCTTAAGATGGATATCTTAGCACTTCGCAACTTAACCATTGTTGAAGATTGTTTAGCTTTGCTAAATCAAAGAGGAATCAAGATCAATAGAGATGAAATTCCATACGATGATCCAGCTGCAATTAAGGTCATTGCATCCGCAAAAACAATGGGCTTATTCCAACTTGAATCTGCTGGAATGAGAAACGCTATTAAAACATTAAAGATAAAATCTTTCGAAGATGTTGTCCAACTCCTTGCGTTATATCGTCCAGGACCAATGGATTCTATTAATGAATTCGCAAGAAAGAAAAACTCTGGTCTTAAACCAAAATATCTTTCACCTGTTCTAGAAGAGATATTGTCCCCAACATACGGAACTATTGTTTACCAAGAACAAATTATGCAAATTGCGGCAAAAATGGCAGGTTTTTCACTTGGAGAAGCTGATTCCTTCCGTAGAGCGGTATCTAAAAAAGATAGTAAAAAACTTGAAGCATTGCGTGCTTCCTTTGTAAAAGGTGCAATGAAGAAAGGTTATAAACAAGAAGAAGCCACAAAGGTTTTTAACCTTATTGATAAATTCGCTAATTATGGTTTCAACCGTTCACACTCACTCGTATACGCAATATTCACATGTCGTATGGCGTATCTTAAAGCACATTATCCAAAAGAATTCTATGCTTCGATTTTATCGAATGCCTCCACCACTGAGTTTAATAATACAATCGCAGAAATGAAGGCCCTTAAGATTAAAGTTAAATGTCCAGATGTAAACAAATCTGGATTTGGATTTATGTTAGATGGTGATAATATCATTTTCCCAATTAATTCAGTTAGAGGCGTTTCAAGTGTTACTGCCCAAAATATCGTAAACGAAAGAAGCTATGGTGAATTCAAAGATTTCTTTGATTTTGTTATTAGAATGAAAAAATATCGCTTTAGCGATGCTCAACTTATGAACCTTATTGATGCAGGTGCTTTTGATTCAATTGAACCTTCACGTGCATCACTTCGTTACACTATTCCTAATGCACTTTCATATGCAGGTGCTTTACTTGATGACCAAGGATTATTAGCGATTGATCCAACTTTCCTTCCAAAACCAACAGTTGTAAAAGCTGAAGACGATTTACTTGATAACCTTAATCGTGAATTTAATGCTTTAGGTTTAATGGTTTCAGGTTCTCCACTTCAAGCATATCAAACTAAAATCAAAGCCTTAAAAGCAATTCCATTAGAAGAAATCACTTCTTCATCCGGAAATATTAAGACAGTTGGAATTGTTAAAAATATCAAGAAAATCACAACTAAAAAGAAGCAACAAATGGCTTATGTAACAGTTTTTGACGACACATTAGAAGTCGAATTAACTGTGTTCCCAGAAGCATATGCTAAATCAGTTTCTTCATTAAAGAAAAATAATATAGTCGTTGTTGATGGCTATTATAGATCACTTAAAGATGAGTTTAATGTTACTTTAGTAACATCGTTGGAGGAAAAGTAGATGAACAAAATTTATATTGTTGATGGTAACTCCTTACTTTTTAGAGCCTATTTCGCTACACTCGCTATGTCGGGTGGAGAAATTATGCGTGCTCATGATGGCACTCCAACTAATGCTGTTTTTGCATTCTCAAATATGATTAACAAAATGCTCCAAAACCTTAAAGAAGGTGATGGCTTATTTGTTGGATTTGACACTGGAAAAGCAACATTTAGACATAAAGAAGATGAAAAATACAAAGCAAATAGAAAACCTTGTCCACCAGATTTAAAAACCCAAATGCCTTTAGCCAGAGCCTTCTTAGATTCACTTAATATTTTCTGGTTTGAAAAAGAAGGTTGGGAAGCTGATGATATCTGTGGAACAGTCGCAAAAATGGCTGGAGCACAAGGCAAAGATGTAATTGTCTACACATCTGATAGAGACTTCCTTCAATTAATTGATAAGCACATTTCAATCCACATTATTAAGACTGGAATGTCTAATATAGACATCATGAACGAAACAACCATGCCTGAAAAATATGGTTTCTCACCACTACAAATCATTGACTTTAAAGGTTTAAGAGGTGATGCTTCAGATAATTTACCTGGAATACCAGGTGTTGGAGATAAAACTGCAGTTAAGTTAATTCAAGACTATGGCTCATTTGAAGCAATCGTTGAGGCTGCAAAAACAATGACTTCTAAGGTTGGACAATCAATTGTTGAAAACCAAGATCTTGGAAGACATTGCTATGAGATGGCTAGAATTGAAACTAATGTCGAACTTCCATTTGGAATCGAAGACATTATTTATCATGGCTATGAATACTCAAAGATAAATGCTTTCTGTAATTCATTAGATATGAAGCAACTTCTAAATAGACTTCCTGTAAAACTCAAAAAAGCAAGTGAAGAAGACTTTGAATTTAAATTTGAAGAAGTTGACTCGTTAGATAGCGTTGAAGTTAGAAGTGAAATCGCAATTGCATTAGATATTGAACCTGGAAATTATAATGATTCAGCTGTCTATGGAATGGCATTTTTTACTGGCTCAAATTTAGTGTATATTCGTGAAGAAAACTTCAAAAATACCGCAAAATTCGCAGAGATTTTGAAAAATCCTGCTATTAAAAAGTATTGTTATGACTATAAGGCTATCAAAGTTGCTTTACATCACTTAGGCTTTGAGATAGAAGGATTATACTTCGATACCTTATTATGTGGTTATCTTTTAGATACAACTCTTAATAATAATGCTGACCAAATTTTCAGTTACTTAGGAATGGATATTTCTTCAAAGAAGCAAAACGAACTTTCATTATTTGATAATTCCAACCCAGAAAGAACCGCTAAGATTGCTTTTGCCTCAAAAAGAGTCGCTAATAAATGCTTTACTGAGCTCGAAAAACTCGAATGTAGAAAGCTTTATGAAGAAGTTGAAATCCCACTCGCATCAGTTTTAGCAGAAGTCGAAATTGAAGGATTCCCATTACATGAAGAAGTTCTTTTAAAGATGGGTGAAAACTATAAAATAAACTTAGCAAATATTCGCCAAAGAATTTACGATTTAGCAGGAGAAGAATTCAACATTGATTCTCCAAAACAAGTCGCTGAAATTTTATATAAAAAACTTGGATTAGCAAATCCTGAAAAAGAAACTTCCACATCAGTTGAAGTATTAAAACATTTAGTTGGAAAACATCCAATTGTAAGTGAAATTCTATTATATAGAAAGTATGCAAAACTTTTGAATACCTACGTAGATGGTTTAATCGCGACAATTCGTGGTGATGGAAAAATCCATGCTGTCTTTAATCAAGCATTAACACAAACCGGAAGACTTTCTTCAAGTGAACCAAATTTACAAAATATTTCTGTTCGTGATGAGGAAGGAAAAATGATTAGAAAAGCTTTCTATTATGACGATGAAGATATTTCAATTTTGTCGCTCGATTATAGCCAAATTGAACTACGTATTTTAGCTTCATTATCAGGTTGTAAAGCTCTTCAAGCAGTATTTGAATCAGGGGAAGACATTCACTCTGCCACTGCTGCTAAAGTTTTTAAAACTGAGAATCCAACTCAACTTGAGAGAAGAAAAGCAAAAGCCGTTAATTTCGGAATTATTTATGGTATCTCTGAGTTTGGCTTAGCAGAGCAAATTGGATGCACTCGTAAAGAAGCAAAAGATATCATTTCTAACTTCTATAATGCATATCCAGAAATTAATGATTACTTTAGAAAAATTAATGAAGAAGTTAATGAAAAAGAATACGTCTCTACCTTGCTAGGTAGAAAACGTTTCCTTCGTGAGATACATGACGCAAATTATAACGTACGTGAGTTCGCAAGACGTGCAGCAATGAATGCTCCTATCCAAGGAACTGCTGCAGACTTAATTAAGATTGCAATGATTCAGGTAAATAAAGCTCTTAAAGAACAAAAACTTGAGAGTAAGATTATTTGCCAAATCCACGACGAACTCTTGCTTAAAGTCCCATCAAAAGAGAAGGAAAAAGTATACGATTTAGTCAAAAATATCATGGAAAACGCTATGAAACTTGACGTTAAATTAGAAGTAGATGGAGGATTCGGCCACACTTGGTACGATTGTAAATAATGCCAGAATTTCCAGAAGTAAATGTTGTCATTAAAAAACTCGAATTAAGAACACTTGGAAAAACTATTAAAAGTGTTGATGTTTTAAGAGAACAAACAATCGAAGGTGATCTTGATCATTTTAAGAAAACACTTCAAGGTTCAACTATTTCTAGTTTTGAACAAATTGGAAAGTTTATTGTTTTCCATCTTTCAAACCAAAACGTAATCATTTCTCACTTAAGAATGGAAGGCAAGTATTTCTTCAAAGAAGAAAATGCTCCACTTGGTAAACATGATCTAGTTGTTTTCCATTTTGTAGACAATACAAAACTTGTTTATAACGACACACGCAGATTCGGAAGAATGAGTGTTGAAAGCGAATCAAATTATAAAGATGTTCCACCACTTTGTAATGTTGGACCAAATCCATTTGAAATGAAAGATGCTTCTCTTTTAGAGAAAGCCTATAAAAATAAATCAATTGCTATTAAGACAGCCTTACTTGATCAAAGCATTATGGCAGGTCTAGGCAATATTTATACTGATGAGGTTTTGTATATCACAAAAGTTCATCCTGAAACTCCTGCTAAGATGGTCTCTCGTTCAAAACTTGAGGAAATCTTACAAGCATCAAAAGAAGTTTTGTTGGCTGCAATGAAGGCTGGTGGCTCCACCATTCACTCATTCACTTCTGAAGAAGGAATTACTGGAGACTTCCAAGTTCAACTCCAAGTATACGGAAAAAGAAATTCTGCTTGTCCAAGATGTGGCACAAAATTTAGAAAAATTTTTGTTAATGGTAGAGGTACAACTTATTGTCCAAAATGCCAGAAAAACCCAGGAATTCCTGCATTATTTGGTATTACAGGCCCGATTGGAGCAGGAAAATCCACTGTTTGTGAGTTAATTGCAAAACATGGATTTAAAGTTTTGGACTGTGACAAAATCGTTCATGAATTATATAAGACCAAGGAAATGCAAGACAAATTATCTCGCATCATTCCAGGTTTAAAAATCGTTAATAATGATATCGATAGAGCATGGTTAAAATCATTCTTAATCAAATTCCCAAATAAAAAAGCCCAATTAGAAAAGGTTGTTCATAAAGAGGTTGTCGATGTTGTTGAAAATGAACTCAAACATTCAAAACAACCAGTTCTTGTGGAAGCCGCATTCCTCTTCGAGACAGACTTATATGTTTTATGTGACAAAACAATCTTTGTTAATGTAGATCAAAAGAAACAATTCTCAAATTTAGAGTCAAGAAATGATGACATTGGAAAAGCTTTGCTTTTAAACTCTAATTTTGATTACTCAAATATGAAAAAAGCGACGTACGTTATCAATAATGATAAAAACATCGCTAATTTAGAAAAACAAGTTGATGCTATTTTCTGTAAATAGCTGCCCCTGTTAAATCGTATTCTTTTTCGCACATATCTAATAATAGATTGCCGAGTTGTTTTCCTTTAATGGCACCGCCATTTTTACCAACTGAATATAATTCTTGGATTTCTCTAATTGAGAATTCGGATGAAAAGAATGTAAGTAACTCATTATGGCTTCTTGCATTTAAGATTGGAATAACAACTTGATCTCTAACAATCTCGTTACGATATTCTTCACCAAATTCATTAATAACAAGAAGAGGAACTGTTGATAATAAATCAATAGCTTTTTTAAAACCTTCTTTATCCGTAAATGATAAATCTGCTAAAGATTTTAATCTTTTTGCGGCATCAATAATTGCAACTTTTCCTAAACCAAGTCCAATAAATTCGTTAGCTAATGTAACAAGTACGTAAGACTTACCAACTTTTCTATTTCCTTTAACAAATAGCCATTTGAACTTTTTCTTTTGCACTATTTCTTTGAAATCTTTAATAAGAGGTCTTCTATTCTCACTAAAATCAAGGTTTGCTAAGCGAGATTTTTTCCATTCTTCTGGGAAGTCTTTAGCCAAGTATTTTGAATCAATTTCCATTTCTTTGATAAATTCTTTACATGGTTCGCTTCTAGTTGTGATGTAATTTCTATCTTTATAAACATACATAGAAATGTGTTGCTCAATCTTTGGACATTTATCAAAACCAGGACAATTTTTACACACATTAAAGTCAGCTTGGTAATCAGCAAGTTTACCAATATTATCCTTAACTTCTTTATTTGTTAAACCTAAAGGTTTAAGTGATTCATAAACATCTTTATCGTTTCTAAGTTCGCTAACAAGTTTTTCGATATACTTTTTCATATCAGAATTGGTATCTAAAATGTCATTTCTATCAAATTCTTTTAATTCATTATTTGCCATTTTTCATTTCCTCCAATTCTTTTAATATATCTTGCATTTCATCTAAAGAAATCTTTTCGACTTCTTCATTTTCACTTGTTTTCTTTATTTTACTAACATTCTTTTTAACTGAAACATTTTTAAGTGTGATTCTATTTAAATAATTCATAGCATCAACTGTTGATTTAACTCCTTCACGTGCTAATGAAGAAGCAATCTTTTCAGCATAGTTCTTTGATAGAACATTGTTATTTTTAGTCAAAACGTAATCAACAATTGCATTTATAATGCCGTTTCCAAATCCATAATCTTCTGATAAAGCATTCACAATAGCTAAATCACTTCTAGCAGGTTTTGTGCCTTGTTGTAAGTATTGAAGGAACTTAGCAGGTGCTACTTCCTCCATCATTCTGATTTTATCAGCAAGTTCAGAATCTCCTGAAACGTTAGACTTTTGAATATTCTTAACTTGTGAGAATCTAATTTCGTTTTCGCACTTATTTCTAATTTTTTCAAAGTTTAAATGTGTCGGATCATTAACTACATATTCATCAATTACAATGTAAGACATGGTTTTTTCATCTAAACCAAATAAAGTTGCAAGTCTTGCGATTTCTTTCATGTCTTTCTTTTTGAAATCATTGATATCTATTGATGAGTTTTCTTTAATGAAACTAAAGAATAAATCATAACTAAATGTAAGTTGAGCACGACCGTGGTCTCTACCTAAGATAGAACCACCAAAGTCTTTTCTAAAGGAAGGATCATCGTAGTTCAGTTTATAAACATCCACAAATGAAGCACTCACTTCGTGATATTCGTCTGGAATTGCTAAATTAACTTTCCATTTATTAGCGAGTTTCTTTGCTTCCTTTTCTCCTACTGATTGAATAAGTAAACCAGAGAATAATACATCCTCAAAGAATGCTTTAGGAGATTTTGGAGAGTAAATTACATATATGTAACATCTAACATCATCATGAGTTGCTTCGTAAGTTCTAATAAGTCCAACAGCTTCAAGATAATGTCTTGCTTCAATAAACTCTGCTGAAGTAAGTTGCATACTTCTAAGAAGTTGGTTTGTGTTAAAAACAGATCCACCATCTGGACTCTTCTTTTGAGTTGATAATGTTAAATATAATGAAGCCGCTCTAGCCCCAATAATTGGTTGATAAAGTTCAAGGAGTGAATCCCTGTCTAAGTTCGTAATTAATGATGCGACCCTAATCTCGTAGTAGTCGTTTTTAGAAACGTAGTCAACCATAGTGTGTGAATAATTTAGCAAAAGGAAATTGCCTTTTCAATAGAAAAAATTGCAGAAATTTTTGCCCCATTTTGACTGTGGAAAACTTACACACATTCATTGTTTGGATATTTCGCAACCAATCGATACTTTTTAATAAATAACAAAGTTATCCCCAAAGTTATCCACATAAAAAATTTTTGAAATATTTTTCTCACGCCTATATGTGCGAAATAATTTGATTTATATAAAATGTATGAATATACTAATAATGGCGATGACGAAGACACGTCATTGAAATCTTCTTGTTTAGAGAGGGAACACAAGGTGAAAGGTTCCTACAAGAAATTCAATGGTACCACTTCTGAGCTTCTATAAACCAATATAGACGATTAGCTCCCGTTAAGAGTACTTGAGAGTATAACTATATGTAGTTATAAATTAAGGTGGTACCGCGTTAATAGCGTCCTTAAGTAAGGGCGCTTTTTATTTACTTTAGGAGGTAAAATAAATATGACCGACTTTGAAAAACTTAATCACTCAACTTCTCACCTTATGGCAGAAGCAATCTCACACCTTTATCCAAATGCAAAGTTTGGATTTGGTCCAGCCATCGAAGAAGGATTCTACTATGATGTAGATTTTGGCGACACCCAAATTACAGACGCTGATTTTCCTGCAATTGAAGGCGAAATGAGAAAAATTGCTGCTAAGAACGCTAAATTTGAAAGAATTGAAGTTTCAAAAGAAGAAGCTAAAAAGTTATTTAAGGATAATCCTTACAAACTTGAACTTATTGAAGGAATTGAAGGGCAAATCACCATTTATAAACAAGGCGAATGGTTTGACCTTTGTGCAGGTCCTCATGTTGAGTCTACTGGTAAAATCCAAAACTTCAAACTTTTAAACGTTGCAGGTGCTTATTGGAGAGGTGATTCTAAAAATAAACAATTAGTAAGAATTTACGGAACTTCATGGCCAAGCAAGAAAGAATTAGATAATTATCTAAAAATGCTTGAAGAACGTAAACTTAGAGATCACCGTAAACTTGGTAAAGAACTCGGATTATTCATGATTTCTGAATATGGTCCAGGCTTCCCGTTCTTCCTTCCAAAAGGCATGATTTTACGTAACGAACTTGAAAACTTCTGGTACAAGATTCACGAGCAAAATGGCTACGTATTTGTCAAAACTCCAATCATGATGGATGTCGATTTATGGAAGATTTCAGGTCACTACTATCACTATAAAGAAAATATGTTCTTCTCCACCATCGATGATGAAGAATATGCTATTAAACCAATGAACTGTCCAGGTTCTATTCTTGTATACAAGAATGATTTACATTCCTTTAGAGATTTACCTATCAGAATGGGTGAACTTGGTCATGTCCACCGCTACGAAGCATCTGGTGCATTAGCAGGTTTATTTAGAGTTAGAGCATTTACTCAAGATGATGCTCACGTTTTCTGTACTCTTGATCAACTTGAAGATGAAATTAATAAACTTCTTGCTCTTTTTGACAAGATTTATTCAATCTTCAACTTAAGCTACCATATTGAACTTTCAACCAGACCTGAAAAAGGCACCATTGGTGATGAAGAAGTCTGGAGAAGAAGTGAAGAAATTCTTGCCAGAGTTTGTAAAAACACCGGAAGAGAATTCAAAGTTAATCCAGGTGATGGCGCATTCTATGGTCCAAAACTTGACTTTAAACTTAGAGATTCTATGAACAGAATTTGGCAATGTGGAACAATCCAACTTGATATGAACTTACCAGAAAGATTTGATGTTACCTACATTGATTCAAATGGTGAGAAACAAAGACCAGTTATGCTCCACCGTGCTATCTTCGGTTCTATTGAAAGATTTATTGGAATTATTACTGAACATTTCGGGGGTGCATTCCCGCTTTGGTTATCACCAGAACATGTTAGAGTTTTACCAGTAAATAACGAATTCCATCTTGAAAAAGCACAGGAAATCGTGGAAATTTTAAAGAAAAACGGTATCCGTGCTGCACTTGATGCAGGAGAAGATAAACTTGGTTACAGAATGAGAAATAGCCAAGTTAATAAAGTTCCTTACACCGTCGTCATTGGTGATCACGAAAAAGAGGAAGGAACTGTCACATATCGTCACTTTGGTTGCAAGGCTCAACACACTGTCAAACTTGAGGAATTTATTAACTTACTTAAGGAAGAAATTGAGACAAAAGCATTACCAAAATACGAAGAACAACAAAATTAGTTTGACAATACTTAATAAGTATAGTTAAATATTTCTCGCAGATAACGTAGAAAGAAGAGCGCCCTGCTTCTCACCAGATCGATGAATCGATTGGTCACATTGCTACAATAACTGATATCAAAAGGTTATTTGAACGGGCGCATTCGTGCCCGTTTT